>Ga0247721_100288_pt1 | contig 18354 bp, 15 predicted proteins | sample MSEWel2017_08_16_FD_189089 | JGI IMG/M metagenome (GOLD analysis project Ga0247721, IMG submission 189089) | Subsurface sediment microbial communities from gas well in West Virginia, United States - MSEEL Well Study Marcellus 3H_2017_08_16 | ecosystem: Environmental > Terrestrial > Deep...
GGTGGAAAAGATTTAGCTAAAGAACTGAATACGGATTTATTAGGCCAACTTCCTCTTGATCCAATTGCCAGACAGGCCAGTGATGATGGATTACCCATTGTCGAAGCTAAAAAGGAATTAGAAATTACTAAGGTTTATAAAAAAATATCAGAAACAATTACTGCTAAAAACTCTGAATTTGATCCAAATAAAAAACCAATTTCCCTACAAAATGGTCCTACCTGTCACTAAACATAACAAAATGTAATTATAAATGGGTCATTAAAATTATTGCAGCTGTACGTAGAAACAATTAGTATCATTTCATTCTGACAGCAGCAGCAGCCTAAAACCTCATAATGGATTTTTAAACATGAAGGAGGTTAGTTTAATGAGCCGGGAAAAAAGAACTAATAGTAATTTCATTAAGAGAGAAAAAGAAATACAGAAAAAGGAATTTAATAGGATTAACCAGGCCAAATATAACATGCTTGGTGCCTGGTTGTTTACCATACCTATGATTGTCTGGGTACTCATAGAACAGGTTCTGGGTATCGTCTGGCCCAGTGAGACAATTTTTGACATTGGAATGATAGTGCTTGCCGTACCTCCATTATTTATCTTTGGGAGAGAAACATTTACTACCGCCTTTAAAGCTGTAATTCAAGGTAATGTAAATATGGATTTATTAATAGTTATCGGAAGTGGAATAGCTTATCTTACCGGTCTGGCAACTTTTTTTACAGAAATAGGAAATTATACTGATGTAGCAGCAACAATTATTGCCTTTCATTTAACAGGTAAATATTTTGAAGAAAAATCAAAGGGGCGGATCTCCAGGGACATCGAGGAATTGCTTGAACTAAGAGTAAAAACGGCTGCACTGATTGAAAATCATCAGGTCAGGGAAATTTCGGTCGAAGAGCTTGAACCAGGAGACAGAATACTTGTGAGGGCAGCTGAAACAATTCCGGCTGATGGTAAAATTATAAAAGGAAAAACTAAAGTAGATGAGTCAATGCTCAATGGGAAGACTTCTCCTGTACAGAAATCAGTGGATGATGAAGTAATTGGTGCAACGGTCAATCAACAGGGAATAATTGAGATCAAGGTTACCAGAGTAGGTAAAAATAGCTGTCTGTTTCAGTTTATTAATATGATAGAAGAGGCAGAAAAGACTCGAATTCCTATTCAGAAAGATGCTGAAAAAATTACTGCTGTTTTAATACCTTTAGTCCTAATAATAGCAGTATTTACTTTTTTGATCTGGTTATTATTTCCAGCCATCCTGCATAGTATTGGAAACTGGGCTCACAGTTATTTACCCTGGGTTAATCCTCAAATAAGTGGTCTTAGTCTGGGGAGTTTTTCAGCAATTGCCGTTTTAGTTGTTGCCTGTCCCTGTGCATTGGGGATGGCAACACCAACTGCATTATTAGTAGGGGTTGGAATAGGAGAGGAAAACGGTATTTTAATTCAAAATGGTAAAAGTATTGAAACAATGCAGGATGTTGATATCATTGCTTTTGATATGACCGGAGATATAACTGGGGGTCAATTACAGAAGACAGAGTTTAAAAAATAAATAAAGAACTGAATAATTTAGGAATAAAAACTGCTTTTATTGGCGAAAAAGATAGAAAAACTGGGGAAGCGATATCTAGGAGTACGGATATTAATTTTACAGCAGCTGAATTATCAACTGAGGATAAACTGGAAGAATTGGAAAAGCTTAAGGATAGATTTGGAGTTGCTGCAGTTCTCGGAGATATCAGTAATAAGTCAAAGATATTGATGGAGGCTGATGTCGGTATCGGTATAACAAGTGGTAGTAAAATAGCTGGTAATAATTCAGATTTCCTTTTGCTTGATGGAGATCTATCATCTGTTATAAAAGTAGTCAAATTATCCAGAAACATTTATAAAAAAATCAGAGAAAATATTTTTTGGGCTATTTTTTATAATCTTGTGACTATACCATTTGCTATGCTTGCTTTTCTTCATCCAGCTATTGCAGAGCTAGTTATGGCTGGAAGTTCTATGTCGGTGGTAGCAAATGCCAGAAAGTTGAGAAAGAAAGATATAGAACCCGACTATCAAAAAAATAAAGGTTAAAGAAAGGATGGTATTATGCAAAATTTCTTAGAATTATATGGTGAAGCAGCTTTAACAGCAGTAGGTTTTTTCTGGAAAGCCGGCTGGGCATTTATTCTGGGTTATTTTATTAGTGCTATGATTCAATCCTTTATTCCAAAGGAAAAATTAACCAGGTATATGGGGGAAGCTAATCTAAAAAGTGTTTCACTTTCCACTATATTTGGTGCTGCATCTTCTTCCTGTTCCTTTGCAGCTCTGGCAGCTGCTCGCTCCCTGGTAAAAAAAGGAGCACATTTTATAGCGGCTGTAGCCTTTATGTTTGCATCCACTAATCTGGTAATAGAACTGGGTATTTTAATACTTATCTTTCTTGGCTGGGAGTTCTTAGCTGCAGAAATAATTGGAGGTCTTGTTTTAATAACAATCAGTAGTATTATAATTAAGTTTACCTATCCAGATGAGTGGTTAGAAAATGCCAGGGAAAAAGTAAAAAAAGAGGGTCCCGACATTAAAGAAGACTTTGATTGGAGAAAAAGAATTAAGAGTAAAAAAGGCTGGAGAATGGTTGGTAATAGCTTTGTAAGTGAATGGAAAATGGTCTGGGAAGAAATTCTGATTGGATTTACAATAGCTGGTTTTGTAGCAGTTTTTGTACCGACAGAATTCTGGAATAAAATATTCCTGATTGAGCTTTCAGGATCATTACCGGACTGGCTTATTGCTCTTGAAAATGCCATGGTTGCTCCTTTTGTGGCAGCACTTACTTTCATTGGTTCTATGGGTAATATCCCACTGGCAACTGTTTTGAATACTAACGGAGTTTTATTTGCCGGAATAATGGGCTTTATTTATTCTGATCTGATGGTGCCACCACTTGTAGCCGTTAATGCCAAGTATTATGGAAAAAAAGTGGCATTCTATATTGCTGTAGTTATGTATATTAGTATTGTTTTAACTGCTCTTATTTTAAATGGACTATTTAGCGTCTTTGGCATTGTTCCTGAGAGCAATAGGGTTGTGACTGAGGTAGCTCAATTTAAGATCGATTATACTTTCTATTTCAATATATTTTTTGTCCTACTGGCCGGCTGGTTAATCTATCTCAAGAAAAGATTTATAAAAATACACAGTGATGAAGTCAGTGAGATGGATATGGAAGGTGATACTTCATTTAAAAGAATAATTGCCTATCTCTTTATAGCAATTGTATTTGGTGGATTACTGGTGAACTTCTTAATTTAAAAAACTAAATTAGTTAGGATGAGTACTCAATATAAAATGGAATCCTGGATACAGATATTCAGGGTTTCAGGATTCCTAATACTTAGCATTACCAAAGGTGATATAAATGAGTAATTATGATTATCAGGTTATAATAGTTGGTGCTGGACCAGCTGGCTCTATCTGTGCATATCAGTTGGCTTTACAGGGGATATCTGTTCTATTAATTGAACAGGAAAACCTCCCTCGAGAGAAACTATGTGGTGGAGCTCTTTCCATAAAAGCAGAAGATTTGATATATTTTGATATTAGTAGTGTAGTATCAAATAAAGTAAAATCTGTTACCTTTAAACACGGGAATGACAAAATTAGTTATAATAGTAATAAACATTTTATTAATCTTGTAACTCGGAGGGAGTTTGATTATCGATTAACAATGATGGCCTGTAAAAATGGAGCCATTTTGTATGAAAATGAAAAAGTACAGAAAATAATGGAAGTTGAAAAGGGAGTTATAGTAATTACATCAAGTGGTAGCTATTTCAGTAAAGTAGTAGTAGGAGCAGATGGAGTTTTAAGTAAAGTAGCAAAAAGTATGGAACTTAATCAACAGCAGAAAAAATCAGTGGCATATGTAGGTGATATATCTATATCTGACACTGATTTAGAAAGAGATAACAAAATATTGATAGACCTTGATATAATTTCAGATGGATATGGGTGGGTTTTTCCTAAAAAGGATAGGGTTTCAATTGGTATTGGGCAGGTTGCTAAGAAAAAGATTAATTATCGAAAAAGATTTAATGATTTTGTTATAGAACAGGAACTTGACAATTATAGATACAACTACCAACCCAGAGGATATTTAATTCCTATCGGTGGAAAAATCAATCAAATTTGTAATAAAAAATGCCTTCTAGTAGGTGATGCTGCTGGGTTGGTTGATCCATTAACTGGGGAAGGCATTTACTATGCCCTTAGAAGTGGTATTATAGCTGCTGTAGTTATTAATGGTTTATTAAAGGGAAAAGTTGAATTAAAAGAATATCAAAAAATAATAGAAAAAGAGATAGCGCCTGAGCTTAAGATAGCCAGTAAATTAGCTTATCTATTTTATAAATTTCCAAAACCAATCTTTAATATAATGGAAAAAGATAGTTCAATTATTGAATCCATAATTAAATCTATTAGTGGTGAGCTAAGCTACAGAACTTTTTATTCTAACTTAAATAAATTAATCCTACCTAACAGTTTTAGATTTTTTTAAAAGTTTAATAAATATATTTGAGCATGTCACATTTTAGAGAGAAAAAATAATTAATTAACTATATAATGGAGGTTTCAAGTGAATAAAAAAATTAATATTGCACTTATATTTATTATAATCATACTTTCTTTTTCAATGAGTAGTTTTGCCAGTATAGAATTAGGTGATACAAGTACTCAGGTTAAAGAGGTTCAGCAGATGCTGAATAATCTGGGATATGAGGTTTCAATTGATGGTATTTATGGTTATCGTACAAAAGAGATCATTAAGGACTTTCAAAGAAGTAATGGTTTGACAGCTGACGGAATTGTTGGTGAGAAGACATTAAACTTTTTGATTGAAAGAACTAAAGATATTACATATGTGGTAAAAAAAGGAGATTCATTATCTGAATTAGCTATAAAATTTAATTCTACTGCAGCTATTATTAGAGAAAAAAATCAATTAAGCTCAAACAAAATTGTTGCAGGCAGGACTATTTTGATACCTAAATCGGGTATGGGTGGTGGCCGCATAGAAAATGTATATAAAAAAATTGACCATCAAATTCAGGCAGGGGATGCTTTATCTATTCTGGCTAAAAAATATGGCAGCAGTGTTCAGGCTATAAAAAGAGCTAATAATTTAAGTGATAATCAAATTCGTGTCGGACAGACATTAACTGTACCACATTTAAGTAAAGAATCGGATCGTGTATTTGCATTAAATAATAGTTCATTAATCTGGCCGGTAAAGGGCAGGATGTCTTCACCATATGGCAATCGGATTCATCCAATAACTGGTAAGAGACAATTTCACGGTGGAATAGATATAGCAGTTCCCACTGGTACTCAGATTAGAGTAGCAGCTGATGGTAAAGTAATACAGAGCGGTTGGATAAAGGGATTTGGTTATACTATTGTAATTGATCATGGGAAAAGAGTTAGAACATTATACGGACATAATTCTCAATTATTAGTGAAATCAGGATCTGCTGTAAAAAAAGGAGATAAAATAGCTTTATCTGGGAGTACAGGTGAAAGTACAGGACCACATCTTGATTTTAGAATATATGTAAATGGTGAAACAGTTAGTCCACTTAATTATCTACCATAAGTGAAATAATTAAAGTGTATATAATTTTAGAAATTTGTAGTAAAAAAGAATTAAAATAAAAATTTTTACTCTTAAATATACCTAATAGGGGTAGTGGGTAATAAATTTTTAATCAAAAAGTAAAAAGAATGGAGATAACAATGAATAAATTTGTAGATTTTATTATTAGAAAAAAATACTTTTTAATAAGTATAATAGTTATTTTAACTTTAATTTTTGGCTATTATGCAGTTGGTATTAAACTTAATACTGACTTCTCTACTTATCTTTCTAATGATGACCCGATGGTACAAGAATTTAAAAGGGTAGGAGATGTTTTCAACTCAAATTACATTGGAATGCTCATTTTTAAACCTGATGAAGAAGATAAATTATTTACTTCGTCAAATTTACAAGTAATTGGTAATTTGACAAAAGAGTTAGAGAATATGGATGAATTAGATAGTGTAATCAGTCTTACCAATGTACCAGATTTTAAGAAAGAAGATGGAATGATTACTGCCGGAAAATTGCTTGATAAAGGGATTCCTGAAGAAGAGACCACTTTAGAAAAACTAAAAGAGAACATATTAAGCAAAGAAATGTACAGGGGAATTCTACTTGATGAGACAGGTGATTCCACTCTGATGTTACTTAATTTTAAAGCAGATGTAGATCATATGAAGGCTGCAGCCAGAGTAATAGAAATAACTGAAGAGATAAATGGAAATACAGACAAATTTTATTTTGGGGGCATGCCTTTTGTAATGTACTCCATGTCTCGGGGGATTATCAATAACCTGATTTTTCTTGTTCCTTTAATGCTATTATTTTTACTAGGTATCCTTTACCTTGGTTTTAGGAGAATAAGTGGAATAGTATTTCCTTTAATAGTTGTCTTAATCAGTGCTATTTGGGTAATCGGAATATTAGCTCTCCTGGATATACCTCTTGATATATTAACTGGCATTGTGCCTGTTATCCTGATTGCCATGGGTAGTGCGGACGGTATTCACTTTATGAGAAGATATTTTGAAGCTACTGCTCAGGGGATAACTACTGAAGAAGCTATTCGGGAGACTTTAAATGAAATGGCAGTACCGATAATCTTTACCTCGATCACAACCATGGTTGGATTTTCTTCTTTGATGATTTCTGATTTTAATATCATTAAAAACTTTGGTCTGGCTACCTCTGTGGGTGTTTTTCTGGCTTTAGTAATCACCCTTTTCTTTCTACCTCCGCTCGCTTTATTTTTAAAAGAAAGTCAGGATAAGAACAATAGTAAAAAAACAGGAAATAGTAAGCTGATGTCTGGATTGGCCAGACTAATTTATAAGCATCAGCGTGGAGTAATACTGGCTACTATAGTATTTGTGATAATTGCTGTAATGGGAATACCGATGATAGTAACAAATGTTGATTGGAGTCTATGTCTGGCCAGAGGCAGCAAAGCATATCAGGCAGAGATGATTTTGCGGGATAGATTTGGTGGTTCTTTACCCTTACAAATAAGTGTCAAGGGAAGTATTAAAGATCCTGCTGTTTTAAAACAAATGAGGGCAATAGAAACTTATGCTAATAGTCAGGATCTTGTTGAAAATACAAGTTCTGTTGCTACTATTATAAGTGAAATGAATTATGTAATGAATGGAAGATATAAAATACCTGAGACCTCTCAGGGGGTTGCTAATTTATGGTTTCTTATCCAGGGTGAAAAAATGATGAAACAATTTGTTCATCCTGATCAAGATGAAGCCTTAATTCAGGGAAGAGTAAAGACCATGGCTACCGCTGATATGCGCTCAGCAGCAGAATCAATTGAAGATTACATTGATAATCAATCAAGTGAGACGGTTCTAATTGATAAAAGCCTACTGAGTAATAAAGGAATACAAACTGTTGAAAAGTTACAATTTAAACAGCTGGCAGAAAGAATCAATATTCAATTACAGAATAATATACCTGATTCCTTATCAGCTGAACAGATTAAAACAGTAGTCTTAGATAACCTTTTTAATACTAATAATACTTTCTCAATTGAACCTTACAGAAATGAATTAGAAGATACAGTAAGTTCATACCTTTTAAGTGACTATTCTGAGATTATTGTTATTGACTCTGTATTGGCAGAACAGGCTGCAGGTTCAATTATAAATAAATTTGCTGGTATGGATGATATGACTATAGCAAATATACCAACAGTTGGAGAAATCGCTGATATATTAAAATCTCAACTTAAAACTGATTATCCAGAAGATATAGAGTGGCTTGCTGATTCATTGTATTATCGATTAAAAGACAGGGTCAAAAGTATTAGAGTTAAACTCCTTTATCAGGAGTTGACAAATAAATTAACCATTAAATCTGGCCAGAATTTAAGTAAGAAAATGATGGGATCTCTCTGGTTAAGTCAGGATGAGTTAGTTGCCGTAAGTAATGAAGAATTTTCAAGAAGTGAGGAAGTGCTTGCTGCTGGTAAGATAAATGAAAGTAAGATAAGTGTTAGTCTAACCGGGATGGTTCCAGTTTTAAATCAGATGGAGCGGGAGTTAACTCCAACTCAGATCAAGAGTGTGGGTATAACACTTCTGATAGTAATTATAATACTGATGCTGATTTTTAAATCGGTAAAGATAGGTCTGATTGGTGTGGTTCCAACAATTCTTACTATTATAACTAATTTCTCTATTATTGGTTATTTTGGTATCGGACTGGACTCCTTTACGGCTTTGATTGCCAGTATAGTAATCGGTCTTGGTATAGACTATACAATTCACTTTGTTTCCAGATTTAAACTGGAATTTAAAAATGATAGTGACCAATTAAATGCCCTGACAAAAACGCTACAGACTACCGGTGTTGCCATTATAATTAATGCCCTTTCTGTAGGCCTGGGATTTGAAGTTTTAATTCTGGCAGCAGGTCAACACTTAAGTTTATTCGGAGGATTATTAGGTTTAGCATTAGTTGTAAGTTCATTCTTCACTTTGACAGTTCTGCCAGTTTTAATAATGATGGTTAAACCAAAATTTATAGAAGGAGGTTTTTAAATAATGAAAAAATCAATAATTATTGGATCATTTTTACTGGTGTTAGTTATGGTCAGTTTTATTAAGGTAGCAAGTGTTGGTGCTATTAGTGGGAATGAGGTTCTGACTCGTGTCGAAGATGCAATGAAGGCAGGAGAAGATATGCAGGCTACAGAAGAAATGACCTTGATTGATAGTGAAGGTAATAGGGAAGTCCGCAAATTAGAATTATATCAGAAGGGTAGTGGAAAAATGATGATGCGTTTTTTGGAACCTGCTGATATTAGAGGAGTAGGTGTTCTTCTTCTTTCTGAGGAGGAGCAGGAAGATATAATATATTTATATATGCCTGCTTTCCGACGTGAAAGAAGAATAGCCTCAAGCGCTAAAAATCAAAGTTTCATGGGAACAGATCTTTCATATGAGGATATGGCTCAAATGAACTATACTGATAAATATACTGTAATAAATATGGAAGATAATAAAGACACATATCAATTGTTGATTAAGCCCAAACCTGATACTGATATTAGTTACAACAAAGCAGAAATGAAGGTAGATAAAAATAGTTATTTGCCTATCGAGACTAAATTTTATAAAAGTGAAAAAGCAGTTAAAAAAATTTCAATACCAGTTAGAGAAAAACTGGGAGAATACTGGGTCCTTAAAAAGATGGTCGTAAAAGATTTAGAAAGCAAACATCAGACTATATTGGAAATACTGGAAGTTAAATATGACCAGGGTTTAGATGATAATATTTTTACCATTCGTAATCTTAAAAGATTTCGCTAAATTTAGATTGTTATTTATTAATATTTAAGAAGGCTTATATTAAATAATATGAGGTGGATATAATGAAAACTAAAATATGCTTTATTATTATAGTTGTGATTATTAGTTTGTTGCTTAGTTCTACAGCATTAGCCGATAATTTAAATATAACAGGTGAATTAAAACAGGGTTTAAACTTTAATTTTGATGGTAAAGAATTAGTTCAAGCTAATAGTGAATATAAATTAGAGTTTATAAAGGGGCTGGGTTATGATGGTGATCTCTACCTATCATTTAAGGGTATATATGATAACTTAGAAAATGAAGGAGAGTTTAATCTGGATGAAGCTCTTTTGGCCCTTTACTTTTCCACAACTGATCTTACAATTGGAAAACAGATAGTAAACTGGGGAACTGCCGATGGAATTAATCCTACTAATAATATAAACCCTATTGATATTAGTTCCTTTACAGAAGGTAACTTAACCGGAGAACCAGTATTAGCTGCCCGGGCAAACTATTTCGGTGAAAACCTGGATATAACTGGTGTGCTAATATTTGATTTCTTGCCACAGAATTTGTCAGAGATGAGCTCTTACTTAGGTGAAGAAGCTAATTTGATGTCTAATCTAGATATTAAATCTCCAGAAAATAAGCTTAAAAATATGGAATACGCACTAAAAGTAGGGAGCAGAATAGCATCATATGATCTGAAGTTAAGTTATTTTCATGGGTGGGAGGATCTTCCTGCTAAGATAAGTGTTAATTTAGATAACAATAATCAGCCAGACTTAACTACAATAAAGGGTTCATACCGGCAGGTGGATAAATTTGGTGTAGCAATTGCGGGTACAATTAACTCTATGGGTATCTGGAGTGAGTTAGCTTATGTAAATCCTGATAGATCGAATCTTAACAAGGCCGGCCCTGCTCAAACACCCCTGCTTACTACAATGAATAAGTCATATCTGCAGGCGGTATTAGGTAGTGATTATACTTTTGATAATGGAGTTTATATTGAAGGGCAGTATATTTACTATGAAAACAGATCAATATTTAACCCTTATTATCGAGGAAATATAAAAGATAAGGATGTTAAAGCAGGTCAATATGTTATGGGACGTGCTTCTTATGGGGTTATTAATAGTAAGATAGAGATGACTACTTTATTTAAATTAAAAGATAATAGTGCAGTAATGATACCTGTTTATAGCAGATCTTTAAATTCTGTTACCGATTTAAAAATAAGTTCAATTATTTCACTAGGGAAAGAAAAGGGAGAATTTAAAATGCTTAATGATCAACTAATAATCTCTATGGAAACAAGTTTTTAATCACTTTTTATTTAATGATGTTAATTGAAAGTTAAAATCAATTTGTAAAAAAAGTTGACAAAAATACACGGGTATGATATATTTTAACTAAGAGATACCTAATAGGGGTATAGGGTACCATCAAAAGGAGGTGAATATTATGGCTAAAGATCCTGTATGTGGAATGGATATCGAACCTGATCAGGCAGCTGCATCATATGAATATAAAGGAAAAACATATTATTTTTGTGCTGAAGGATGCAAAAATAAATTCGCTGAAGATCCCGAGAAGTTTCTAAATTAATCTAAACATTTAAATTTTAGTTATCAATGCAACGGATGTATCATCTCTGTACAAATAAAGACAGGAATGATACATCCAAATTCCTACAAATTATTAATTGTTTACAAATAAATTGTTAAACCCATTTACTATGATAGTTTTTGATAGAATCCCATAAAATAGCTAATATATCTAATCAAAAGGGAGGAAAAATAATTGAGTTCACTTTGTCAGGATGAAAAAAAAGATTTAATAGTTAGATTGCGAAGAATAGAAGGACAGGTTAGAGGTTTACAGAGAATGATAGAGGAAGATCAATATTGTGTTGATGTTTTAACACAAGTTGTAGCTGTTAGAGGTGCTTTAAAAAAAGTAGGACTTAATGTTTTAGATAATCACACTCATGGTTGTGTTCAAAAAGTGATAAAGTGTGAAAATGAAGAAGATAACCAGATTGTAATAGATGAATTAATGGGTGTTTTGGCAAAATTTGCTGATTAATATAATAACAAATCTTAATACTTTTAGTTTCTAAAATAAATTAATTTTTAGATTTTTATTTCTTAAAGGAAAAACCTTTCAAAGGTAGGGTGAGATAAATGGAAGAACAGGGTAAAGTAGTTGAAAATAGTGGGAGAATAGCCAGAGTTCTGATTACTCGTCATTCTGCCTGTAGTAAATGTGATAAAACATGTCCATTATCTGAGCAGGATAGTCATGATCAGGATCAAATAATTATGGAAGTTGAAAATGAAATTGGAGCTGTTAAAGGAGAACAAGTAAAGCTTGAAATGGAAAAGAAAAATCTTGTATTTGCCTCACTAATTATATATATTATACCAATTATTAATATGATTGCTGGCTATTTTTTAGGTGACTGGATGGCAACTAAAGCTAATATTTTATCTGGAGAAGGTTTTGGAATATTAAGTTCAATATTATTTTTAGGATTTTCATTTATCATAATCAGATTGATAGATACAAAATTTAAAAATAATAAAAATTTTGAACCGGTTATTACTCAGATAATAAGAAACAATAAATATATTTGAGGAAATGAGTTATTAGAGTAACGTTAATATACCATATACAGGTATATAAAAAATATGGAGGTGCAATAAAATGAATAGTAAAACAACATTAAAATTAGAAGGAATGACATGTTCCAGCTGTGCTCAAACTATTGAGAAAGCTTTAAATAAAACAGATGGTGTCGATCAGGCACAGGTTAATTTTGCGGCAGAAAAAGCATATGTTGATTATGATTCTTCTAAAGTCGACGAGAATAAGTTAGTTGAGGTTGTAAAAGGAACTGGTTATGATGTGAAACAGGAGAGAGAGAAAGTAACACTTAAAATTGGTGGTATGACCTGTGCCAGCTGTGCAACAACAGTGGAAAAGGCATTAAATAAAGCAGATGGAGTATATGAAGCGAGTGTAAATATTGCTACTGAAAAAGGGACAGTGGAATATGATCCAGGTGTATTATCAAAAAACGATTTTAAGAAAATAGTAGCTAAAACTGGATATGATGTCACAGGTTTTGAGGGTGATGAACAAAATGTAGATGAGGAAGCAGAAGATTTAAAGAAAGTTAAAAAAGCTAAAAGAAACATGTGGGGAGCCTGGGCATTTACAATTCCCATAATTATCTGGATGATTCCAGAGATGGTTTTAGGAGTAGCCTGGCCAAGTGAGACAATATTTGATTTAGGTATGATGTTGTTGGCACTTCCACCATTATTTATCTTTGGACGTAAAACATTTGTAACTGCATATAAATCAGTTAGCCATGGTGGAGCCAATATGGATGTATTAATTGCTATCGGAACCGGAGCAGCCTTTGCTACAGGTCCTGCGGTATTCTTTACACCAATAGCAAACTATGCCGGTGTGGCAGCAATGATTATGGCCTTTCACTTAACAGGTAGATATATTGAAGAAACAGCTAAAGGTCGAGCTTCACAGGCGATAAAAAAACTGTTGGAGTTAGGGGCTAAAACTGCAACTGTTATAGTTGACGGCGAAGAAAAAGAAGTCCCAGTTGATGAAGTCCAACCAGGAGATATAATGCTGATAAAACCCGGTGAGAAAATTCCGACAGATGGTGAGATAATTGAAGGGAAATCAACGGTGGATGAATCAATGGCAACTGGAGAATCGATGCCCGTAGAAAGAACTGTTGGTGATGAAGTAATTGGAGCAACAGTCAATCAGAATGGTTTAATTAAAGTGAAAGCAACTAAGGTGGGAAAGGATACATTCTTATCTCAGGTTATCAAAATGGTAGAAGAAGCGCAGGGAACAAAAGTTCCTATTCAGGAATTTGCTGATAAAATAACCAGTATTTTTGTTCCTGCTGTCTTAGTTATTGCTACAGCAACATTTATTCTATGGCTGGCTTTTCCTGAAACTTTTCGTAGTGTTGGATTCTGGGCCCAGTCATTTTTACCCTGGGTAGACCCTACACTTGGAACAATTACACTTGCCTTTTTCGCAACAATAGCAGTTTTAGTAATTGCCTGCCCCTGTGCTCTTGGTCTAGCAACACCAACAGCTTTAATGGTAGGAAGCGGAATTGGAGCAGAAAATGGAGTTTTAATCCGTAAAGGTGAAGCCATTCAGACAATGAAGGATGTTCATACAATTGTTTTCGACAAGACGGGTACAATAACCAAAGGAAAACCAGAAGTAACGGATCTGGTGACTACCAATGGTACAAGTGAAAACGAACTATTAAAGTATGCAGCCAGTGTGGAATCAGGATCTGAACACCCACTGGGAGTATCTATAGTGAATGATGCAAAAGATAGAGGTATTGAAGTAAAAGAAATAGAAGACTTTGGTTCTGTGACAGGAAAAGGTGTAAAAGCCACTATAAATGGAAAAGAAGTTCTGGTAGGTAGTCGTCGATTAATGGAAGAAGCCGGATTAGATGCAAGTGACTTAGAAGATGAAATGATCAGACTTGAAAAAGAAGCAAAAACTGCAATGCTGGTAGCTACAGAGGATAAACTGCTTGGTATAGTTGCAGTAGCAGATGCTTTAAAAGAAGATTCAATTAAGGCGATAAAAGAATTGCATAAATTAGGACTTCAATCAGCAATGATAACAGGAGATAACCAGAGAACAGCAGAAGCTATAGCAAATGAAGTCGGTATTGATCATGTGGTAGCTGAGGTATTACCGGATGGTAAAGTAGATGAGATTATGAAGCTGCAGGATAAATTTGGTACTATTGCAATGGTAGGAGATGGAATTAATGATGCACCAGCTCTGACTCAGGCTAATGTAGGTATTGCAATAGGAACTGGAACAGATATAGCAATCGAATCATCTGACATAACACTTGTTAGAGGGGATTTATCAGCAGTAATAACAGCAATTAAACTATCGAGAGCAACTTTCAGAAAGATTAAGCAAAACCTATTCTGGGCATTTTTCTATAACACAGTTGCTATTCCAGTAGCTGTTGTTGGATTACTGCACCCAGTTATTGCAGAAATAGCAATGGCAACCAGTTCAATCAGTGTTGTAACAAATGCTAATATGCTGCGTAAAGTTGATGTGCAGCCCAGTTATGCCCCAAAGAAAAAAGCATAAATTAAAGTAATTTGATAAATAAGGGAGAGAACAGTTCTCTTCCTTATCTTATTATTCCAATATGAAATATTTTATAAATTGATAATTGTTTATGATAAGTTTTGGAGGCATTGAGATATGAAAAAAAGAAAAATTGGAATACCTCGGGCTTTATTATATTACTATTATTTTCCTTTCTGGCTCAAACTTTTTGACGAGCTTAATCTGGACCCGGTTATTTCGGACAGTACCTCCCGGTATCTGCTGGATAAAGGAGTAAAAAAGTCCTTATCAGAAATTTGTGTTCCCATAAAAGTGATGATCGCACACGTTTTAAACTTAGATCAAAAAGATGTGGACTATATTTTTCTGCCGCGCTTTCGTTCACTCCGAAAAGATGTAGTTTTATGCCCTAAGTTTTTGGGGCTGCCCGATATGGTTAGACATTCTTTATCCGATCTGGAAGCGGAAATTATTGCTGATCAGATTGATTCAAAAAGTGATAATATAGCCCAATTTTCCAATCATCAAAAACTGGCAGAAACCTTTTCAATTCCGAAAAGGGAAATGAAAAAGACTTTAAAAAAAGCTTCTAATTTCTGGTATCGGTATAGAAATTTACTTTTTGAGGGATATTTAATAGATGATTTTGTTAAAATAGAAGATATAGAGGTATTGGAAAAAGTAATTTCTAAATTTGAAAATGGGGAAAAACTACCTCAAAGTCAGAGAAAAGATATAGGAACAGCCGGAAATGAGGAAGTTATTGATATTACAGTGATTGGTTATGTCTACAATGTTTTTGATCAGTATATTAATATGGATATAATAAATAAGCTGAAGGAAATGGGAGTAAGAGTTCACACATTTTCGATGGTGGCAGAAGAAACTATAGAAAAAGAGTTATCTAAACTGAGAAAACCGATGTTCTGGGAGTTTACAAACAAACTTTATGGTGCAGCAGAACATTATTTTAAAAATGATCAGATAGATGGAGTTATTCATCTGACCGCCTTTGGTTGTGGCCCTGATTCAATGCTGGGTCAGATTTTAGAAGTTGATGCCAAAGAATATGATAATGCTTTTATGACTTTAAGAATTGATGAGCAGACAGGAGAAAGCCATATTATAACAAGAATTGAAGCTTTTATCGATCTGCTGCGGCTAAAAAAGGAGAATAACTAAGATGAGATTATCTTTTCCTTATATGGGACCAACAATAGTATATAAAAAACTTTTAGAACTGCTGGGTCATGATGTGGTAATGCCGCCCAAACCAAATAAAGAAATCATTGATCTGGGTGTAAAATACAGTCCTGAATTTGCCTGTTTTCCTTTTAAAGTGATAACAGGTATTTATTTAAAGCTGATGGAAAAAGATGTAGATACCCTGGTTACAAGCGGTGGTCATGGACCCTGCCGGGCTGGATATTATGGTGAAGTGCACAAAATAATCCTTCAGGATTTAGGTCATGAAGTGGAGATTATTATTATTGACTCTCCTCATGATGATTATAAATACTTTTATGAGGTTATTAAACGATTAAAAGGGGACAGCTCCTGGCTGCAGGTCGGTCGAGTGATCAAAACTGTTTATGAGTTGACAAAGGCTTTAGATGAAATAGAAAAAACGATAGAAATTCTAAGAGCCTATAATGATCAGGGTCCAATCAATAAGCTCTGGATGCAGGCTCAGGAAGAGTTTTATCAGATTAAAAACACTGCAGAGATAAAGGAAATTAAAAATAAATATTTAAATAAACTGAATAAATTTGAAGATTCAATTCCAGCTGAAACTGAGCGCTATCGAATTGGAATCATTGGCGAAATTTATGTTGTGTTGGAGCAATCAATAAACAATCAGGTCGAAGAAAAGGTAAACCGCTTTGGTTTTGAAGTTGAACGTTCCCAGTATCTGACAGACTGGATCAGAGAAAATGTTTTTCCCTTTACCGGCAAAGATTTGGAAGAAATCGAGAAAAAAGGAGAAGAGTTTATCGAAATTGAAATAGGCGGTCATGCCCAGGGGAATATTGGTCATGCGGTTAATTTTAAGGAAAAAGGATTTGATGGGATTATTCATCTTAAACCTTTTGGCTGTCTGCCGGAACTTGTATCTCAGAGTGTGATAGATGATTTATCAGAAAAATATGAGATACCTGTTTTAACTATTTCTATAGATGAACAGACAGCTGATGCGAATGTACTGACCAGAGTGGAAGCATTTTTAGATATGATCAAAGAGAAAGACTACAGGGAGGTTATGTAGATGAAAAAACTTTATCTGGGTGTAGATATAGGTTCAGTTAGTATCAATCTTGTTGCCATCGATGAAGAAAATGAGCTTGCCTTTAAACTTTATACCCGCAACTCAGGCAATCCCATTGAGCTGCTTAAAGAAGGTTTAACTAAATTTAAAGAAGAAATAGAGATTGATGATTATAAAATTGGTGGAGTCGGAGTTACCGGCAGTGGTAGAGAATTAATTGCCTATATTCTGGGTGCTGATACTGTTAAAAATGAGATTACCGCCCATGCCCGGGCTTCAACCTATTACCATCCTGAGGCCGGAACTATCTTTGAAATAGGCGGTCAGGACTCCAAACTAATTATTGTGGAAGCTGGAATTGCAGTTGATTTTGCGATGAATACTGTCTGTGCAGCAGGTACAGGTTCTTTTCTTGATCATCAGGCAGAAAGACTGGGAATTCCAATTGAAGAATTTGGTGGACTGGCCTTAGAAGTTGACCGGGATGTCAGAATAGCAGGGCGCTGTACAGTTTTTGCAGAATCAGATATGATTTCAAAGCAGCAGTATGGATTTACCAAACCTGAAATAATCAACGGCCTCTCAGAAGCGCTGGTCAGAAACTATATGAACAACCTTGTTAGGAATCGAGTTTTAGAAGGAGAATATATCTTCCAGGGTGGTGTGGCCGCCAATATCGGGATCAAAGCAGCCTTTGAAGAAGAAATTGGAGCAGAAGTGATTGTACCCAAACATCACGATGTAATGGGAGCAATAGGGATTGCCATGCTGGCTAAAAGAGATGTTAAAAGAAGTGGTCAGGAAAGCAGTTTTAGAGGTTTTGATTTAACAGAGCAGGAATTTGAAACAACAAGTTTTGAATGTGAGGACTGTGCCAATAATTGTGAGGTAATTAAGGTTATTGCTGATCAAAAAGTAATAGCTGTTACCGGTGACCGCTGTGGTAAGTGGGCTGCTTCTTTAATTGGAGATACTGCTGCAGTTGCTAATGCTGAGGGAAGTTCCGAAAAGGAAGAAAAAACAGGTAATGAAAGAATTAGAAGAGCTTGAAAAATCAGATGAAAAGAAGAAAGAAGATAACAGCCTTGTTTAAATCTCTAGATAATTATTATCTTAACTGATTTTTTAGCTGCACAGATTTATTTTTTAATAGCTGGTTGAGAGATGAGGTGGATTAAAATTAAAAAACTTAAAAATTATAACTGGAGAATATTAACCGCCATATTAACAGGGATCATTCTTATCTTATTTTATATTTTGCAAAGTTTTTTTAAGTTTCAACTACCTGAAAAAGATCTAGTTTTAAAAATTTTAATTGGATTGAGTGTGACAAGTATTATTTTGCTTTTATACCCTAAATTAAAGTTATTGACGAATAACATTAAGAAAAAAATAGAACAATTATCTATAAAAAAAATATTGTTAATTTTATTTAGTTTATTATTGGGAGTTTTATTATCTTACTC
>Ga0247721_100289_pt1 | contig 18276 bp, 14 predicted proteins | sample MSEWel2017_08_16_FD_189089 | JGI IMG/M metagenome (GOLD analysis project Ga0247721, IMG submission 189089) | Subsurface sediment microbial communities from gas well in West Virginia, United States - MSEEL Well Study Marcellus 3H_2017_08_16 | ecosystem: Environmental > Terrestrial > Deep...
AATTTTAACCTCCGTTCTAATTATAATTATTCAAAATCACTTAAGATTTTATCAGCTATTTGTAAACTCTCCAGATATTTTTCTGAGACTTGGTTCAAATCAAGAGAATACTTATTTAAATAATAATTTAATTTATCTGAATCAGATCGATTAAAAATTTCAATAAATTTTAATAAATCACCTAATCTACCTTCTCGGGCTATTAATGCTGACCTGAAATCTGATGGAATAGAAACCTCGTTTAAAATATCTTCAATATTCCGATCTAAATATACATCAATCAAAGAAAAAGCTCCTAACATAAATAATTCTTTATCCTCATCAATAAAATTGTCTGCTAAAAGTTCTGCAAAATAACCTCTTATAAGTGTGGTTTTAAATAAAATGTCTGGTTTATCCTGGCTTAAACCTTTAAGAAAATATAAGGTACACCATTTTCTGAGCCTATCTATTCCTAATAAAACAATAGCCTGCCGAATTGACTTAACATCATAGCCATAAGCTGCAGAATTAATTATGCTGAGTAAACTATAAGACATTGAAACATCCTGTTTAATAACTTTCTCTACTAATTTAAAATTGGGTTCTTTTTTATTTAATTCATCTAATAATTTTAAATAAGTAAATTTATATGAATCAATTTTTTCACCTTTAATTATTTCTGGTTTAGTAAAAAAATATCCTTGGAAATATTGATAACCAAGCTCCCAGGCTTCTTGAAATTCTTCATGAGTTTCAACTTTTTCAGCTAAAAATTTAACATCAGAATTATATTTTCTTATTTTTTTTTTATTTGTTTTCTTTCATTGTTTTTGGTAGTTAAGAAATCAATTTTAATAATATCAGCTAGTTCAACTAATTCTATTAAATCTTTTTTGAAAATAAAATCATCAAGAATAATTTTGTATTTTAATTTCTTATATTCTCTAAGCTTTTCTAATAATATTTGATCAATTTTTTGGTTTTCTAAAATTTCAAGATAAACCTTTTTAGAAGGCAATAAATCAGGTATTCCATCTTTTATTAATTTGGCTGTGAAATTGATAAACGCTGGTTTATTACCTGTTATATTATTTAATCCAATAGATTCTATACTATTTGTAATCACTTCAGCTGTTGCTTTTTCACCATCCCATTTTTTGGTTTCAATTGATCTAAAAAGTAATTCATAAGCAAAAGTTTTCTTTTTTCGATCTAAAATTGGCTGTCTGGCTAAAACTGCCTGAGGCATGAAATCATCCTTTCATTAATTGTAATAATATTTTTTAGGGAATAATCTTATATAATATCACAATTTATTTTCTTCCTTTATTAATATACATCTTCTGATCAGCTTTATTGAAGGTTTTATTTAAACTCTGGCTGCTGTCTTCCATTACTTCAAAACCTAAAGAAATAGATAAGGGCTTTATAAGATCCTTATTCTTATTAAATTCTTCAATATTTTTTTGTATTCTCTGACAGAATATTTCTGCCTCTTTTTGATTAGTAGTCGGTAAAACTACAGCAAATTCATCTCCCCCTATGCGGGAGACTATATCTTCAGTTCTAGCTGTTGATTTTAAAATATCTGCAGCATTAATTATATACCCATCACCTTTTTTATGACCATAATTATCATTTATATACTTAAGACCATCTAAATCTCCAATTACAATTGTTATGGGGTATTTTCGTGAAGAATCTAATCGATCCAACTCATTTTCGAAATATCTTCTATTATACAGTCCAGTCATCTCATCGTGGAAAGAAAGATATTCTATTTTCTTTTCTCTCTTTTTTCTTTCAGTAATGTCAATACCCGTACCTACAATATATTTTATGTTATTTTCATCATCTAATATAACATTATTTGACCATGAAATTAGTTTTTCTTCTCCTGATTTAGTCAGCCAATAGTTTTCATGTTTATTTGGATAATCTTTATTTTGTAGCTTCTTAAAAACATTTTCAACTTCTTTTTTTTCATTTTGCTTAATGAATAAATCCCAAACTTTTTTACCTTTCACTTCTTTTTCTGTGTATCCTGTTAATTTTTCACATGACTTATTAAAACGGATGATTTTCCCTTCAGAATTTAAAAGTAAAACTAAACTACTTTGTACTTCTAAAATTTTTGATAAAAATTCTTTTTTCTCTTTAATTATTTTTTCTTTGTTTCTCTTATTTGTAATATCTTGACCAGAACAAACCACATATTCTACTTTATCTTCTTTATTTAACTTTGGATTTTTAGTTATTGATATTAATTTTTTTTCACCACTACTGTTTTTCAACCACTCTTCAGTTTTAATTTTCTTCTTTTCTCTAAATACTTTTACATTGCCTAAATTACAAGTTTCAGCTTCTTCTTTATCAAGAAATTCAGTCAATTTTTTATTTTCTATTTCAGATTTATCAAGCCCAATAAAATCAGCATGAGCCTGATTTACCTTACCATAGGTTTCTGGATCTTTTAAATACCAAATTTGAGTATCAATAGTATCTAATATCATTTCCTTTTCTTCATTGCTTTTAATTAACTTTTGATGAATATTATTCTTATATATCGCAAGTTCAATATTATTTTTTAGTTCTTGTTTGGTAAAAGGTTTATTTAAATAAACATAAGCTTCAAAATCTTTTATTTTATCGTTTTTTGCTGTAAGAAATATCAAAGGAATATCAGTTTCTGAACCAATACATTTTGCTGCTTGATAACCATCCATCTTCCCTGCCAATACAATATCAATAATTATTAAATTAGGAGTGTTATTTTCTTTTAAAATATAATCTACTGCTTTTTCTCCATAGGCAAAAATATCAGCGACCTTATAACCTAGATCTAAAACCGCATCTTTTATTTTTTGCTGATGTAACTTTGTGTTTTCAATTATTATTATCTCTTTCATTGCTTTCACCTCTATTCAATTAAATTTTATTAAGCACTCATCATTTTAATAAATTTCTCTGCTAATTCAGGATCAAATTGACTGCCTGCACACTTTTCTATTTCTGCTAAAGCCTCTTCTTTAGAAATAGCATTTTTATAAGGCCTATCATGAGTCATAACATCATAAGCATCAATGATAGAAATAATCCTTGCTAAATAAGGGATGTTTTCTCCTTTTAAACCGTGAGGATAACCTTTACCATCCCAGTTTTCGTGATGAGCTAATATGTCTTCGGCCACTTCAGCAAATTCTTCGGAAGACTTTGCTATTTTATAACCATATTCGGAATGTTTTTTTATACTTTTCCATTCTTCATCATTTAAACTACCTTTTTTCTTTAAAATATTTTCTTTAATGTTAATCTTACCAATATCATGCAGGGTTGCTAATACAGAAAGTCTATTCTGTTCTGAATTTGATAGATTTAACTTTTGGCCAAATTCAAAAGCCATTTTTGTCATTCTAAGAGAATGTTCTTTTGTTTCATTGCTTTTTGAATTTAAGGCATTAATTAAGCCCTGAACAATATTACTCTTACTGCTGCGGCTTTCAGATAGTTTGTTCTTATACATTTTATCATCAGCATTTTTTAATACTTCTTCAATATCTTTTTCGGATTTTTCCTTTGTTGCTCTACCCAGAGCAATAGATATTGGAATCAGATCATTCTTAGTCTTTTTGCATTTTTCTTTTATTCTTTTTTCAATTCTTTCTGCAGCTCTTTTTGTTGTTTTTGGCAGTAAAACTGCAAATTCATCTCCACCAATGCGAGCAATTATATCCTCTGTTCTAGCAGTTGACTTTAATATCTCTGCGGTATTAATTATATATTGATCACCCATTTTATGACCGTAATTATCATTAATAACTTTGAGTCCATCTAGATCAATAATGACAATTGTGATTGGATATTTCCGTGAAGACTCAAGTCGTTTTAACTCGTTTTCGAAATATCTTCTGTTATACAAGCCAGTTATATAATCATGTAAAGAAAGATATTCAATGTTGTTTTTTTCTTCTGTAATGATCCTTTCTTTTTCTTGCATAAGGGAATTCATTTCTTTTAAATGTTTCGTTTTATTTTCAACTAAAGCTTGAACTTTAAAGCTCCTATAAGATAATATGTAAGTTATAATTGCTAATAGAAATATAATACCAAAAAGTACCTTTCTAAACATTATTAAATTATTTTCAATCGACTCATTCCAGCCTTTATTTGGGATACCTGCTATAATAAACTTTCCCCCCTGGTATGATAAAGTTAAATTCACTGGATTTTTTTCAAATATATTATTTTCTCCAAAAAATACTTCTTCTTTTCTTTTTAGTGCTATCTTTAGAGAGGAATTTTCATTTTTTAATTTCACATATTCATAAATTGGGCTCATATCTAAAGCCATAGTTACTAAACCCCAAAAATTGTTATTTTTATAAATAGCCTTTCTTAAGATAATTCCGTCTCCTCCCTGTCTTAGTTTATAAGGACCACTTGCAACAGGTTTTTTGCTATCAATTGTTTCATTTACAGCTTTTCTAACTTCAGGCCTTTTATCTTCTAATAAATTATGCCCTACAGCCTCTTTATTATTTTTAATGGGATAGACATATTTATTTACTCCTTCAGGAGCTATAATAAGATTTCTTATTCCAGAGTTTGAAGAATAAAGGCCATAAGCAAATTGATTGAAATCATTTTCTTTAATTTCTTGATTCCAATTTTCTTTTGTATATACCTCTAAAGATTTTAATAACGAAAATTTATCATTTATCACTCTAGTTAATAACATAGAATAGTCTTTTAACTGACTTTTGACCTCTTCTCTTTTGAAGGTAATCAATTCTTTTTTATGCTGTTTATCTAATACTATTCCCAACGGTAGAAAGAGTAATAAAACTATTAAAAAAGTTAAAACCAGAGATTTATAAGTATAATTGTTTTTTATTTGATTTGTTATCTCATTGATAAATTCTTTAAAAAACATAATTTATTCCTCCAAAAAAACCATTCAATATAGTTTTAAGCTCTTATTTTATGAATAAGTAATCTATAAAATAACAATTATTTCAATAAATTTCTCAACCAGATATGGATCGAATTGATTCCCAGCATATTCTACCATTCTGAGAATATGATCTTCACTTTCATAACTTTTTTGCTTAATGATTTTAGAAGGTTTTTTATCATTAATTTAGTTCCTCCTGGTTAAAAGTTAACTAATATATACACTAACTAATTTTCATTATCTAAATCAAACTATAAACCTGCTATATAAAAAAATAGTTGATTTATAAATTCTATTCAGTTTCCATCAATTCAATAAAAGAAGCTGCTAAATCTGGGTCGAATTGGCTGCCTGCACAATCACTAATTTCTTCTAAAGCTCTATCTTTAGGAACTGCCTTTTTATATGATCTTTTATGAGTCATTACATCATATGCATCTATAATAGAAATTATCCTGGCAAGATAAGGTATGTTTTCTCCCTTTAACTTCCCTGGGTAGCCACTGCCGTCCCAGCGTTCATGATGGGCATATATATCATCAGCTACTACTGCAAATTCCTGAGATGAAGAAGCAATCTTATAGCCCCTTTCAGGATGATCTTTTATAATCTCCCATTCTTTATCTGTCAATTTACCTGGCTTTTTTAAAATTTCTTCTGGAATTGTTGTTTTTCCTATATCATGCAGTGTTGCCAGTAAAGATAATCGATGCTGCTGTGAATTGCTGAGCCCTAATTTTTCCCCGAAATCAAAAGCAAGTTTTGTCATTCTCACTGCATGTTCTTTCGTTTCATTACTTTTGGAAGTCAGCGTATTAAGTAAGCTCTGAACAATTTTACTCTTTGTACTTCTGCTTTCTGATAATTTATTTTGATACATCTCATTATCCGCTTCTTTTAAAACTTGATCAATACTTTGTTCAGGTTCAGTTTTAGTAGCTACTCCGATTCCAATTGAAACGGCCAATTCATCACTTTCAGTCTCTCTGCATTTCCGTTTAATTCTTAACACTATTTTTTGAGCTTCCCTATTACTTGTTTTAGGCAGTAAAACTGCAAATTCATCTCCACCCTGTCTGGCCAATATATCTTCATCTCTGACTACTTCTTTCAATAAATTCGCAGCTTTAATGAGGAGTTGATCTCCCTTTTCGTGGCCTAAGCTATCATTGATAAGTTTTAAACCATTGACATCAGCCATAATAATGCTTATCGGGAGCTGCCTTTTGGTATCCAGTCGCTTAATTTCTTCTTCAAAAAAACGCCGATTATATAACTCAGTTAAACTATCCCTATATAAAAGGTATTTTATCTGCTTTTCTCTTTCAACTCTTTCAGTAATATCTTCAATAAATGCACCAACTCCATAACTGCCATCTAAAAGTTCTACTGGAAATTTAGTAACCTTATAAACTTTATCATTCCATTCAACTTCTTCAACTATTATTTTATTTTCACTTTTAACCTTATCATCAGTTAATCTGCGAAATTTAGCAAATTCTCTATTGCTTATCTGATAATCATTCTTCCCTATTATTTCTTTTTTGGATTTATTATAAAATTCAGCAGCTGCTTCATTTACAAATAATTAGAATCGCTAATTTCATCATCTAAAATATCTAATTTAAGCTGGTCAATTTTATCATCTTCGATAATCCTGATAAAGGTATCTGCCACCTGAGGTGAAAACTGGCTTCCTTTATTACTTTTAATTTCTGCCACTCCTTTTTCAAAACTTAAAGAATTACGATATGCCCTTTTAGATAACATAGCATCCCACGCATCTGCCACTCCTAATATTTGAGAAATAACAGGAATTTCTTCTTCTTTTAGCCCTTCAGGATAGCCTCTACCGTCCCATCTTTCATGATGATACAGTAAATATTTTGCAATCGGTTTTAATGTTTCAGAACTACTCAAGGCTTTACTTCCCCAGACAGGATGTTTTTTGATCAGTTCATACTCTTTATCAGTTAATTTTCCTTTTTTATTTATAATATCGAGCGGGATAAGCAATTTGCCTATATCATGAACTAATCCTGCCCAGTAGGTGTTTCTAATTGTTGTTTCAGGCAAGTTCATTTCTTTAGCTATAGCTGCAGCTATTTTTGCTACATTTTCGGAATGACCTTTGGTGTAGAGATCATACATTTCCATTATCTTAATAATCGAAGTTATAAGTTCCCTGGTAAATGAATTTTGTAGATTGGTATATTCTTTTATTGTGTAAAAACTTAAAGCAATATTATGAAACGCTTTAAAAACACTAAGAGAATTATTAGTAAAATTTTTGCTGCTCTTTTCGCTAATATCCAGACTTAAGCCTGCTTTTTTCTGACCTGAAATTTCTAAATCCATATATAATATTTCTTTCATTTTATAGCTTAATTTTTTCAATTTATTATAATTCTTTTGGTCCATAAATTTTTTATTTCTTCTTTTTACTTCGCTAAAATTTATAATCTCAATATTATCATTTTTATTGAAAAATGCTTCTTCTGGTATATTGATATCTTTAAGACTGGAGAGTTCATAACCAATAGTATTTATAAAATTAACCTTTCCTTTTTCGTATATATAAACACTACCATAATCAGCTTCAGGTATAATTTTTATAGCATTATTTAAAAGTTCTCCCAAAAAATCTTTTTCAGTTAATAAGCCCTCATCTGTCATATTAGATACAAGTTCAATCATTTTAACAAATCTCTGGTTGAGTGAATTTATTTCTTCAAAGGACTGTTCTAATTCCTCATTCATAGCCATAACTTCTTCATTATAGGCTGTTAGCTGTTCAAAAGCAGCAGCTAATTCTTCTTTTTGTTCTCTAATCTTTTCTTCTTTATCTTTTCTTTCTGTAACATCAAAAACAAAACCTTCAATTACATAAGTCCCATCTTCTTTTGTTCTGCTTTTTATAGCATTCATACTAATCCATTTATGAACTTCATTTTTTCCTATCGCCTGATATTCAAAGTTTTTGGCTTCATCATTTTTATTTAATATTTTAATAAATTCTTCTCTTCGCTTTTGATTTAAATAAAGATCTTTTTTTAAGTCATTATAATGTTTTAAAGTCTCATCTATACTGGAAAATCCCAGAATCTCTGCCATGCTTTCATTAATAGAAATTATTTTCCCGTTAGAAGTTGTTTCAAAAATACCTATTGGTGCTTTATTAACTAAATTATCATATTTATCGCTTTTCCTTTTTATTATTTCATTATCTCTTTTTATTTCAATATTTTTATTAATTACTCAAACTTCGCACATAAATAACCCTTTTGCACCTTGAAATTTCAATATTTAGCAGAATTAAAGTAATGTGATTTCCACTGTTTTAGGCAGATATTGGCAGATGTTCTACTAAGTTTTCTGGAAGTGCCATGATAAACGCTTCTAAAAGCTGATCCAGCTGTTTTGAAGTTAATGATAATTTGTCTTTAATTGTAGTAATAAAAACTTCCATCAGCATATGTATAGCCTGAATCCAGGTGATATCTGCCATTTCATCAATCAGAAGATAAAACATTTGCCCAAGTGTTCTGTCATCTGCATATTTTCTGTTTTCTACTGACAGTAACATGTATCTTGTAAAGACAATAGCTGCATGAGCTGTCATGGCATCATACGATAATGATCTACATTCTTTACTCAGTTTTAGATATGATTTGCAAACCTTAAAGAATACTTCTATCTCCCAGCGTTTGCCGTAGATTCTGATAACTTCTTCTTCAGTTAACTTCATGTCAGTAGTTATTAGAGCAAGATACTCATTTCGTTTATTTCGGTTGCGAACATAAACAATGCGGGCAGGGATGGATTGTTCATCCTTAACTATAGTTACTTCCACTGATAACAGATAGCGTGATCTGCCACGACGTTTTCTGTTTTCTCTAAAGATCTTTGTCAAAGGCTGCATTTCACCATTGTAAAGATAATGCACTTTAGAAGTCTTTTTAGCCATGGCTATTACATCATAGCCAATATTTTTGACAGCAATCAGAGAAGATGGAGAACAAAACCAGGTATCAAAAAGTACATGAGATGCCGGTATAGCTGCTTTTTTAACAGATTCAAGCAGTTCAAGCATAACTTTAGTAGCTTTAGTCTGAGCAAGTTTTCTTCTGGAATATCCGACAGTTCGTTTGTCAACTTCAGCTGCTTCATTAATTCGATTTTTAGAGTTTTTAGTAGAGAGCAGACAGCTATTAACCGGTAAAAAGGTGTTTCCATCTGACCAGCCGAGAGTAAGCAGCCTAAAGCCATATTTATACTGCTTTTTGGCATGATCATATATTTTGGAGAGTAACTCAACCTTTTTGGATCTTGAACGCTCAAAGGTTGTATCATCAATAATTAGGACGTTTATACGATCCTTATCTGTTAAATGCTCAATGCTGTCATCAATGATTCTACCAGCTAAAAGGGTTGTGAACTGTATCCAGTTAATGTTGATAGATTTCATAAAACGATAAACAGTATCTTTGGCAAAATCTTTTTCATTTTTTCCTGTTAAAATATCCATATACATGGAACGGTTATCAAAAATCAGAGAAAACAGATAGAAAAAGATTGAGCTTACAGGAACTCCCTTAGTTTTATAGGCGTTTGCAGCTTTTAAAACAGAAGCTATTCGATATTTTTTAAAAAAAGTTGAAACAGTAGAAAAAATCTTCTTATCATTCTGGTAAATTTGTGGTATAATTTTCATAGCATGAACCTCCGTTATGGTTTTTTGTTTTTTGCTATTCAATTATACCAGAAACGGGGGTTTCATGCTATTTTTTTGCTAAATAATATTGAAATTTCAAGGTGCAAAAGCACTTTTACAAGTGCGAAGTTTGAGTTAATTATTTCAAGGTGAGATTCTATTAGTTCTTTAAACTGCAGCATAATTTCCTGAGTGTTTTTAGAAAAATGATGTATTTTTTTGTCGTGAATACAGAGTGTACCAAAGATTTTACCATCAGGCCATTTTAAAGGGTAGCCTAAATATGCATTTAATCCAGCCTGAGCATCAATTGAATCTTTCCACTTGCTGTTTTCTAGAGCATTGACAATCATCACTTTCTTCTCATTTTTAATAACAGCCTCACAATAATGACCTGATAATCTAGATCTCATTCCTTCTGCAAAGATATTCTCAAGATTATCACTTGCCTTAAAAACATCAAGAAAAGGAGGATCAAACCGTGTTATCAAAGCATCTGAACTGCCTGCTGTTTTAACAAGTATATTTACAATGTTCTGCCATTTATCCTGCATTTCTATTGGGATTTTTTTGTTATAATCTTTTTTAATCATTTAAAATCCTCCTTCTATGATTCAATCCTGATCTGTTTCCAAATTTAGACCATTAAATAATTTTCCCGTATTGATTACTATTACTAATTTCTCGTTAAGTGTTAAAATCCCTTTTATAAATTCTTTATCCAACTTTTGCGAAACTTTTAAAGAATTTGCTTTATTAATCTTATCAATTTTCACTATTTCTGAAATTTGATCTACTAATAAGCCAACTATAACACCCTGAATAGAAACTATTATCACCTTGTTTTTATCTTTTTTACTTTTAAAATTTATTTTTTTACCAAGATCAACTATGGGTATTATCTCTTCTCTAAGTTTTATTATACCTTCTATATAGTCTGGAGAATCTGGTACTAAAGTTACATTATCTATCTCCAGAATTTCTCTGCTTTTGTCCAAATCAATTGCAAATTTCTGGTCTTTAATTTTAAATATTAAATATTCATTGATTTTTTCTTTAGAAGTTATAATTTAAATCGCCTCTTTTCTAGATGAAATTAATCTTTTTAAATCTATAATTGGTATTACATTATTGGCCTCTGTATAAATACCTTTTATAAATTCAGATTTCATTTCATTCTTGTTTTCTTTTTCTATATCTTCACCTGCCAGAGTTAATATACCCTGCATTTGATCTACCATAAATCCTGAAGTTATATTTCCAATAGTAGTAATTATTATTCTCTTTTCTTCTTTTTTATAGCCATCATTTTTATTCTTTTCAATCCCTAAAATATCTTTGAAATCAAGGATAGTGATTACTCCACCGCGAAGATTAATTACCCCTTTTACATAGTCTGGGGTGTTTGGAACTCTGGTTATTTCAGGAGGCAGCAATATCTCTTTCCCTTCATTTAATTCAATCCCATATCTTTCCTGACCTAAACTAAAAGTAATATACTGTTTTCTTGAAAGATCATTATTATCTTTAGACAATTTATTTTCCTCCTTACTTATGCTATATCCCTGACATCTATTATTAAAGCAATTTCTCCATCACCAATTATTGTGGCTCCAGCTATATTTTTAGTATTACTTAAAAGATCTCCTAAGGATTTAACTACTATATCCTGCTGATTTAATAATTCATCTACTCTAAGAGCAGCACTTTTTCTGCCTGTGTTTAAAATAACAACTTCTATTTCGGAGGCTGAACTATCGCTTTCATCTTTTTTATTAAAATTAAGAAAATCGTAACTATCAATTAATGGAATAGTATTTTCTCTATAGTTAATAACATCTTCGTTTTTTACTTTTTTAATTTGAGAATTTGGTATTCTTTTTGTTTCATTTACCATCTCAAGGGGAATTGCAAATAAATCGCCATCGACTTTAACCATTAAAGCTTCTGTAATAGCAAATTTAAGTGGTATTATAATCACTGTTTTTAAATTATTATCTTCACTTAACTCTAAATATAGGTCCCCGTTAATTGCTTCAATATCTTTTTTGATACTTTTTACTGCTGCTATGTTTTGGTCTGCATCTTCAGCTGCTTTTTCAGCAGAGATATTATCTTTTAAAATCAAGTTGAATATTTCTTCTTTACTCATTTTTTCTAATTCTTCTTTAGACAAAATATTATTATCTATTATTTTTTCTTGCAGCTGGTCTAAATCGATCAATTTGGCATTATCCTCAAATTCTATTATGACTTCATTACCTGTTTTAGTTGCTTTAATAGAAATTTCTTCCGTTATTTCTTCTTTCGTATTTTCCTGGATCTTTTGCTCTTCAATATTACTAACTAAACTTTTTAGAAATTGAGATAGAGGATCAGCCAGTTTATTTATTACTGCCCTATCAACTTCAATATCTTTCCCTTCAATATCAAGTTCTATTTTTGTTTTACTGGCTTTAATTATCTGATTAAATTCCTGAAATATATTTGCTAGCGGTATCATCCTTACTTTCATTACTTTATCATGTAATTCTCCAGTTATTCTATCCAGCTGAGATAAAATATCTCTATCCTGATCTTTAAAAGCTTCTAAGGTTTCAAGCCTTGATTTGCTGATTAATAGTTCACCAACCAGATCCATGATCTCATCAAGATTTTCTAAATCTAAATTATTTTTTTTATTCATTTAATTACCTCCATATTGCCTGCAGGTTTAACTCATAGGAAAAAGAGAGGCCAATACAAATTATTTTGTATTAACCCCCTTTTTTTAAGAATAATTTGTAATTATTATAGTTTGAATTTATTTACCGCTTCTGTTAGATTATTGGCCATATCTGCCAAGTTTTCAGCAGCAGAAACAATTTCTTCAGTTGATGCAGATTGTTCTTCACTGGCTGCAGCTACCTCTTCTGAGTTACTGGCAGCCTCTTCACTTACCCTTGCAATCTCCTGTACAGTTGCTTCAACTTCTCTACTGTTCACATTTACTCTCTCAGACTGCTGGCTAATATTTTCTATCAACTCGCTCAGTCTCAAAGCAGCATTATTTATCTTTTCAAAGGTATTACCTGTATTTTTTATAGCACTTACACTGCCGTCAACTACTTCCTCTGTATTATTCATTTTATTAACAGCATCTCCAACTCCACCCTGGATTTCTTTTACTAGTCCACCAATTTGGGTTGTTGCTTCTTCTGACTCTTCGGCTAACTGCCTAATTTCATCTGCTACCACAGAAAATCCTCTGCCAGCTTCTCCTGCTCTGGCTGCTTCTATTGCCGCGTTTAAGGCTAAAAGATTAGTCTGAGCTGCTATATCATTAATCAACCCTACTATTTCTCCAATCTTATTTGATAAATCTCCTAAGTTGTTGATAGTATTTGCTACATCTTTAGTGTTTCCTTTTACATTTTCAATTTGATTAACTGAATTATCTACAGATTGATTTCCTTCATTGATATTATTCATAACATTATCAGCCTGTTCATCCATCTCAGTTGACATTTTCTCTACATCATTTATCTGCTCAATCAGTACATTAATCTTACTGTTTGTTTCTTCAACCTGAGCTGACTGTTCTTCTGCTCCAGATGCTACCTGCTGAATAGATTCTCCCACCTGCTGGGCAGCTGTAGCAACTTCTTCTCCCGAAGCTGTAAGCTCTTCACTTGAGGCAGATAAATTTTCAGCTATATTAGATACATTTGTAATCACATTTCTTAACTGGTCCTGCATTGTATTTAGAGCCTTTGCTAAAGTTCCTATTTCATCATTACTATCAACATCAATTTTTTCTGCAGCAAGATTACCATCTGCTATTTCTTTGGCAAAAGCAACACCTAAGTTAACAGGTTTAGTTATGCTTCTTGTAATGAAGAAGGCTAAAATTATACCAATTAATACAGCAATAACTAAAGCGATAATCAGATTTCTAATGGCTGTTGACTGGGCTTCATGCATCTCTTCTACATGAAGATCCTTTAAGGAGTTAGCCTGAACAATAAATTCTTCTGCCTTTTCTTCCATCAATGCTTTGTTTTCATCTTTGACAAGCTCAACATTATGTATTTCCCTAAATACCTGCTCTGTATTTTCTAATTGAGCTATAACAGTTTCTGCAGCTTTAATTTCATCTTCATGAGTTAAAATATTTTTCAATTCAGCAGCCGTGATTTTAGCTGTTTCAAAAGCTGCTAAAGTGCTATCTGCATATTGACTCTGCATTTCGGAATTTGCAAGATTAATTATATAGTTTCTTTCCTGAATCCCAATTTCATTAATATTTTCTTTTAAATCATTAGCCAGTTTTCTAGTTAAATATTTTTGGTTAACCTTATTTAAAGTTTTTTCTATATTAGTATCTGTTTCTTGCTGTAATGAATTTGAAGCATCCATATATTTTTGTTGTATCTTATCCAGCTTTTCTCTGACTTCTCCAAATATCTGGTTTTCCTGTTCTAAAAGAGAATCAAGATTGTTATAATTACCATCAGTTATATTATCCCAAATTTGGGAGGTCTTAATTTTATATGTTTGAAATCCTGTATAAAAGTTTTCTCTAATCTCTATTTCTTCTGCAAAAATTGTATCTGTATTCTCATATTTTTCAAAGCGTTCTGCTGTTTGAGCAATATTTTCATCAAAAACACCTTTTAACTGTTCTATCTCTCCCTTGTTATTTTCATTAACAGCTTTCATTAGGGCAACTTTGGACTGCTGGAAATCCCGATCAGCATTTAATAAGTAATTAAAAGTAGGTAAATAATTTTCTGCAAATTCAGATACTACTTCTTCCTCAATTTTCGTTAATTCTTCAAGAGCCTGTTCATATTCTTCCTCCTGATTTGTAAGTATGGTATTAATATGAGTGTTCAGATCTTCTTCAGTATTTATAAATTTGCTTCTTAACTCATTCTGCTGAAAAAGTGAATCTGCATAATTATTTGCAGCATTACTATATTCACCTGCAAATGTATACATCTGAGTAAGTCTTTCCTTATCCACCTGGTCAGTCATCATGGCTCTAGTTTCTTCTACTTGCTTATTCATATTTTCAAATAAAGAATTAATATTATCAATGTAAATTTTTTCTTTTCTAAGCATGAAATCTTTTTCGTTCTGCCTCATTTCTAAAGCAGTTTCTGCAAAACCAACTGCATCCATTGCAATAATTGCTTTATCTTCCACATTAATTAGACCACTGTATCCCATAAAAGCCATAAATCCCACGATAATTAAAAGTAATGCAAATCCTCCACCAATTTTCACACCTAAATTCAAATTCCTAAATGCTTTAAACATTAATTTACCCCCTTGTATGATTTAAAGATCAATGGTTTTTATTGTAAAACTAATATCAAGTTACAGTAATGATGTTTTTACCTTTCTTTTTACTTTCATACATATTGTTATCTGCTCTATGGGTTAGAGATTCTATTGTATCATTTTCTCTAAGTTTAGTAGCACCAAAAGACATTGTTACATTTAATTTTTCCTGGTTGTGATTGATAAAGGATTCATTAACTAATAATTTTAGACGCTCCAATAATTTATTAAGCTGTTTGTTATTCTCTATATCAAATAATATTAAGGCAAACTCATCTCCACCCCATCTAAAGGCTTTATCAGCATCTCTAAGATTACTCTTTAGTGTTCCTGCAATCATTGATAGGATCTTATCTCCAACTATATGTCCATAGTCATCATTAATATGTTTAAAATCATCAATATCCAGAAAACAAAATGCTATATTATCTTTATTAATATCTTCTCTTGCAATTATTTCAGCTAAAATCTCCTCTAAATATTTTCTGTTATTAATTTCAGTTAATTCATCTCTAAAACTATCTTTTTTAAGCTCATTAATTTTCTCTTCTAAAGATTGTATTTTTGCGTTTTTAAAAAATAATTCTACTGCTCCAATTATCTCATTCTTTTTATTTTTTAAAGGAACAACTCTAATTGTTACTGGAACACGCTGACCTTCTTTGTGATGCAAATATACATTTGCTTCTCTTTTTACTCCATTATTAATTGTGGCATGTAGGGGGCAACCATTATGACATAAATTAATTCCCTTATCATCTACATGCTGAAGAATATTGTCATAACAGTATTCACCGATAACTTCTTCTTTTGAAAATCCTGTGATTTTTTCAGCCTCTTTATTCCAATATTTTATTTTTCTGTCTTTATCTACATAATACACGCCTCCGTATATATTATCTAAAATATCATTTAAATCTATTTCCAACTACCATCACCTCCTCAAATAATAAAATATTATTTAATTATCTAAAACATTTAACAGTGCATCAGCAACAGAAGGTGCAAATTGAACCCCTTTGTTATCTTTGATTTCTGCCAGAGCATGATTATAACTTAAGGGCTCCCGATAGGTTCTTTTAGAATTCATAGCATCCCAGGCATCTGCTGCACAAAGAATTTGTGATTCAAGCGGGATATTATTTTTTTCCAAAGCATCAGGATAACCACCACCATCCCACCTTTCATGATGATGTCTTATATATTTGGCTATATGCTGTAGTGATTTAGAACTTTTTAAGGCATTACTTCCAATGACAGGGTGTTCTTTAATTAATTCATATTCACTATTACTTAATTTACCCTCTTTATTCAGCACCTCTAAAGGAATTAACATCTTGCCAATATCATGTACTAAACCCGCCCAGTAAATATCATCAATTCTTTTCTGATCAAGTTTCATTTCTTCTGCGATTTCTGCTGCAAGATCTGCAACATTTTCAGAATGACCTCTTGTATATAAATCATACATTTCCAGCATTTTAATTGTTGAAGAAATTAATTCTTTAGTAAAATTACTTTGTAGAAAATTATATTCTTTCATTTTGTAAAACGAAGAAGCAATATTATAAAAAGCAGAGAATATTTTTTTAGAACTATCAGTAAATTTTTTATTACTACTGTTTTTGATATCTAAACTTACTCCTGCCTTTTCTTCCCCATTAATTACAAGATTAAAAAACATAATCTCTTGATGTTTATTTAAACTGATCTTATTTAATTCTTCAAATTCATCACTGCTCATATACTTTTTGTTTTTTTTCTTAATCTTTTCAATATCAGCAATTTCTATTAAAGAATCCTGACTATAAAAAGATTGATTGGAAATTTTTCTTTTCTTTAATGATTCTAAATCATAACCTATGCAGTCTATAAAATTAACATACTGATCACCAAAAGTATAGACACTGCCAAAATCAGCTTCTGGAACAATTTCTACTGCCTGCTGTAATATTTTATTTAAAAATTCAGCTTCAGAGATTGTATTTAAATTATCTATATCAGAGACTAAAGAAATCATCTTTTCAAAGCGATTATTAAGCTCTTCAATTTCTTCAAAAGATGTTTCCAGTTCTTCGTTCATAGCTGTAATTTCCTCATTGTAGGCCTGCAGCTGCTGATTATAAGCTGAAAGTTCTTCTTTTTTCTTCTCTAAACTTTTTTCATACTGTTTTTTTTCGCTGACATCAAAGACAAAACCTTCAATAATAAAATTACCATCTTCTTTTCTTTCAGTAATTTTAGCACTCATATTGAGCCATATTATTTCACTGTTTTTCTTTTTTGCTCTAAATTCAAAATTTTTAACTTCTCCATTTTTATTTAGTTCGCTTAGAAATTCTTTTCTTTTTATCGGATTATAATAAAGATCTTTTCCTAAATCACTATAACTATTTACAGCTTCCTGAACAGTATTAAACCCACCTATTTCTATCATCTTTTTATTGACCTGTATTACCTGACCATTAGAACTTGTTTTGATAATTCCAATCGGTGCCTCATTATAGAGTTCAGAATATTTTTTTTGACTATTATTTATTACTTCTTTATATAAATCTTCTTTTTTTTGATACTGCTGAATATTTTTAAGCCAGCTTTTTATTTCATATTCCTCTACTTTTTTCTGCTTATATCCTTCAGGATCAATATAATAGGGATTTTCATAAAGTTTTCCCTGCCAGATTATATAATCATGAAGTTCAACTGCAGCTTTAATAATTTCATTGTCGAATAGATTAATATTATATCTACAGAGAGCATTAACAGGATATTTTTCAAAAATCTGATCATGCAGCTTCCATTCATATTTAATTATTTCTTCTTTACCACCTTTAAAATCTATAACGCCCTTTAATTCTCCAGTTATACTTAAACCACTGTAACCTTCTTTGACAGCTGATTTTACATTTGTTTCAATTAAAGTAATCATATCATCAGCACTGAAATTATCTGGATCCCCATATAATTCTTCGACATTAAAAGTCTGCAGCTGTCCACTCTTTAAAAAATCATCTGCATTCCTAAATGTTATATTTAATTCAGCTAAAATTTTCTTTTGATTATCTTTTGAATCAATGTAAATACATTTTTCATTATTTTTTAAACTTCTTTTTATCACTAGCATTGCATAAAAATATTTAAGCATTGTCAAATTTAAGTTATTGGTAAAGGATACTATCTACAGAATATTCAGTCACTACCTTATCCTTTTTTAAGAAAAAGAGATAATGGAGTATTAAGAGATAGTCTTTATCCACATTTTACCATAATATATTTGCTCTTTTTACAGAATTACTGG
>Ga0247721_100290_pt1 | contig 18247 bp, 15 predicted proteins | sample MSEWel2017_08_16_FD_189089 | JGI IMG/M metagenome (GOLD analysis project Ga0247721, IMG submission 189089) | Subsurface sediment microbial communities from gas well in West Virginia, United States - MSEEL Well Study Marcellus 3H_2017_08_16 | ecosystem: Environmental > Terrestrial > Deep...
AACTAATTTTAGGCAGTTTCGTATCAGACTTCGAAAATACCAAAATTTATGGGAATTTAAAGGATTGTTTGCACAGCTTTATTTCATTCAGGGATGCTGCATGATAAAAAGTTGTAAAGTGGTGTAGTTAATATGCTTAAAAAAATTAAATTACCATCTAACATGAGATCACTTTCAACTATTTTTATCTTTCCTTTATTTGGAACATTTATAGTATGTGGGGTTGTAATGTGGGTAATAGGAACTCCTATTGCAGCTATGATGAACTTCTTAAATACTTGGCTTAATTCGATGCAAGACAGTGGGAAAGTACTTCTTGGAACTATTTTAGGGGGTATGACTGCTTTTGATATGGGAGGACCTATCAATAAAGTAGCAACTTTATTTGCTCAAACACAAGTTGGAGAGCATCCATGGCTGATGGGAGGTGTTGGAGTAGCTATTTGTACACCACCAATTGGAATGGGATTAGCGACATTCTTAGCTCCAAAAAAATACTCTTCTGAAGAACAAGAAGCAGGAAAAGCAGCATTACTAATGGGGATGATAGGTATTAGTGAAGGAGCAATTCCTTTTGCAGCAGCAGATCCTTTAAGAGTTCTACCTTCAATTGTAGTAGGTGGAATTATAGGAAATGTGATTGGTTTTTTAATGGGAGTTTTAAATCATGCACCATGGGGTGGATGGATAGTTTTACCTGTAGTAGAAGGGAAAATGTTCTATATAATAGCTACTTTAGCAGGTTCTTTTGCTACAGCAATTATGGTTAATCTACTCAAAAAAGAGAAAGTAGAAGATGATAAAGAGGATTTAATTGAAGAAGATGTAGAAGAGGCAAATCTAGAATTAGAATTTGATATGAGCTAGGGATTTAATTATTGCCATTTAAAATTTTAGAATATTATGAAAATTAAAAATTGCCGAAAATATCATTTTTAGGAAAAGTAAATATTAAATCTCATAAAAAGGGGTGTAATCATGAAAAAAACATTGAATGAAATTAGACAACATTTGATGACTGGTGTATCTCATATGATTCCTTTTGTCGTTGCAGGTGGAGTATTAATCGCCTTTTCAATTATGTTAAGTGGTGTAAAGGCTGGCTCAGGAGCAGATGTAACTAATCCAATCTTAGAGAATTTATTAAATTTAGGTGTAGCAGGATTTACAATGATGGTTCCAGTTTTGGCCGGTTATATAGCTTATTCGATTGCTGATCGACCTGGTTTAGCTCCAGGTATGATTGGAGGTTATTTAGCTGGACAGATAGGAGCAGGATTTTTAGGTGGCATTATTGCTGGTATTATTGCTGGTTTTATAGCAAATTGGATTAAAGGTTGGTCTGTACCTGAAATTTTAAGACCTATCATGCCTATCTTTGTTATTCCTCTATTATCTACAATTATTGTTGGAAGTTTATTACAATATGTAGTAGGTGTACCGATTAGTAACTTCATGGCTGGATTGACAGGTTGGTTAAAAGCTATGAGCGATGGTAGTCAAATAGTATTTGGAATTATCTTAGGGGCTATGATTGCTTTTGATATGGGTGGACCGATTAATAAGACAGCCTTCTTGTTTGGTGCTGGATTAATTGAGCAAGGAGTTTACACAGTTATGGGTCCAATTGCTGTTGCAATCTGTATCCCGCCATTAGCAATGGCATTAGCAACAACTTTAGCACCAAATAAGTATACATCCCAAGAACGCCAAGCAGGTAAAGGTGCCTTTTTTATGGGGTTAATAGGAATTACTGAAGGAGCTATACCTTTTGCTGCGGCAGATCCAATTAGGGTTATTCCTTCTATTGTAACTGGTTCTGCTATAGGTGGAGCAATTGCTGCTGTTAGTGGAGTAGGCGATCATGCTCCTCATGGAGGACCAATAGTTTTACCAGTAGTTGATAATAGATTAATGTTTATTGTGGCTGTTGTAGTAGGAGTATTAGTAAGTGCATTGATGGTAAACATGTTGAAAAAAGAGGTTACAGATGAGGTACCAGAGGTAGAAGCAGAGGAAGATGAGTTGGATTTAGAGTTTGATTTAGATTAGTAATAAGAATTTTTATAAGATAATAAGTAGTTAGAGCAAATAAGAATTGTCTAAATTTAGACAATTCTTATTTGAATTTAATCTTGCTTAAAGAAAGGATGATAAAATAATGTATCCATTAAAGTTTGGACCTATTTATAAGGAAAAAATCTGGGGAGGAAGAGCCTTAGAAGAGAAATTCTCTAAGCAGTTACCTAAAGGATCAATTGGAGAGAGTTGGGAGATAGCAGCCCATGAGAATGGTACAAGTGTGATTTGTAATGGTAACTTAGCAGGAAAGAGTTTAATGGTAGCAATCAGAGAAGAGAGAGAAAAGATTCTAGGGGTTGAAGCTAAGGAGGATTATTATGAAAAATTCCCTTTACTTATCAAAATCCTAGATGCCAATGATAAGCTATCAGTACAGGTGCATCCAGATGATGAGTATGCTTTTGAACATGAAAATGGAGAGTTAGGTAAGACAGAGATGTGGTATGTGATCGATGCCCAAGAAGATGCTAAATTGGTCTATGGGGTCAAGCCTGAAGTAGATAAGGATGAGTTTGCTGCTTCTATTAAAGAGGGAAGGTTAGAAGAGAACTTAATTGAGATTAATGTAGAGGCTGGAGATGTCCTTTATATGCCATCAGGAACTGTCCATGCCATTGAAGAAGGTATCTTAATTGCTGAGATTCAGCAAAACTCAGATACTACTTATCGTGTTTATGACTGGAATCGAATGGGGCAAAATGGGAAGCCTCGTGATTTACATATTGAGTCTGCCTTAGATGTAATTAAATTTGGCGCAGAAGCCGAAGAGAAGGTAGTTGGCTTAGAGATAAAAGAGGATGGTTATACCAGAACTATTTTAGTAGCCTGCCCTTACTTTACTACAGAAACTCTGGAGATAAGTGAGAAGTATAGTGCTGATACTAACAATGAGCGTTTTTATGTATTGATGGGATTAGAAGGTGAAGCAAAGCTTTCTTACGAGAATGGAGAGTTGGAACTAAAAGCAGGAGAAACCTTATTATTACCAGCAGCCCTTGGTGAATATGAGCTTATAGGAGAGTGTAAATTGATTAAATCTTATATTAGAGATTTAGCTGAATTGAAAGTAGAATTAAAAGAATTAGGTTATTCTCAAGAAGAGATCAAGCAGATTAAAGGTCTTTAATAAAAGGTTGAGTTTGAGGCTAAGTCTAAGTAGAACTGATTTAGCGAGATAGAAGATCTGCTTAAACATAATCTTAGACTTAGCTTAAATTTATATTTTAAAATACCTATCATAATTTATTTTATGCTTAGGTCTATACTCCGCTGTTTCCTTATCAAATTTATAATCATTAGTTAAATCTACCCCTGCGTTCTTTCTTGCTATAATATCCTTAATAGCATAAATAAGATGGTCAACCTCTGTGGGACTATTATAGCAGCCAAAGCTGACTCTAATTAAACCATATTTATGGGTATAAATTCCCTTAGCAATATCATCTTTCACTCGAGCTACCTCTTCATCACTCAGACCAAACAGATGATGAATATAAGGGTGTGCACAAAAACAGCCATTTCTAACCCCAATTCCAAATTCATTGGCTAAAATAGATGCAACTAAAGTATTTTCTAGACCTTTGATATTAAAGGGGATCACTCCTACCCGTTCACTTAGTTCTCCAGAACCCATTGAACCATAAAGTATTACTTCATCAATTTTTTCTAACTCTTTTAAGGTATAATTTAGTAAAAATTCTTCGTTTTTGATGATTTTTAGCCATTTTAGTTCATTAATCATCTTGATACTCTCTCCCAAAGCCAATGCTCCTACTATGTTGGGAGTACCTGCCTCTTCCTTATCAGGTAAGTCACCCCAGATTACATCTTTTAAAGTAACAGCCTTTACTGTGCCACCTCCTGTATAATCTGGTTTGTTTTCTGCAAAGGTATCCTTTGCTCCAATTAAAACCCCTGTGCCAAAAGGGGCATACATCTTATGTGCTGAGAAGACAAGATAATCTATATGTTCAGGATTACTATTTTCTTTCATATCAATGGGGCGATGAGGCGCTAGTTGGGCTGCATCAATTAAAATTTTACTATCATATTGATGAACTAATCTAGCAATTTTATGGATAGGATTGATGTAGCCAGTAACATTGGAAGCACCACTGATTGCAACAAGTTTTATCCTTCTTCTATATCTCTTTAATTTTTTCTCTAAATCATCTAAATCTAATCTCCCCTCTTTATCCAAGTTGCTATAGATTACTTTGCATTTATCGCGCCATGGTAGTAGATTAGAGTGATGCTCCATTGGAGTTGTAATCACTATATCTCTATATGATAGATGCAAACTATTTGATAACTTATTGATTGCTTCTGTAGTATTTTTAACAAAAATTATAGTATTGTCATCTTTATTTACGCCAAAAAAATCTGCAACTAAATTATGTACTTCATCATAAATCTCTGTAGATATTTGGGATTTAAACCCAGTGCCACGGTGAACATTGGAGTACCAAGTTAAGAACTCTTTTACTTTATAAGCAACTCTTCTAAAACTGGGAGTACTAGCAGCATTATCGAAGTTGATGTATCTTACTTTTTGTCCATCTATCAAAGGTACTTTAGCATTAATACCTATAATTTCCTTTCTAACTTTATGTAAAAAAGTTTTGTCTAACATCCTTTCCCTCCTATTTTGGGTTTTAGATTATTTTATGAGTTAAGTTATTAGACTGTGAATTGATAGTGAATAATTGTTTTAAAAAGTTGTAATACTAAGGAAGAAATTTATTATAAGAAAGGATGGGATAGAATGAAAGTACAAGTAATAAAAGATGATTGTATCAGCTGTGGATTGTGTGTCAACTCTGTACCAGCAGTCTTTGAATGGGATGATGATGAGAAAGCAATAGCAATCACTAATCATGTACCAGATAAGTTAGAAGCAGAGGTTGAAGATGCAATCGATTCTTGCCCTACTGACGCTATTGAAGAGATATAATTTAAAGCAAGGCATTGAAGAATGTCTCTGAAATTAAGGTGGTGTGATATGGGATATATCTCGCTTGATTTTAGACCAGCAATTACTAAAGCTGAGCTGGCAAAGTTAAGAAAGCTAGCTGCTGACATGGAAGTAGGACAACATTTATCTATTACCTTAGAACGACAGGATGCCCACCAAGCCGATGAAATTCTAAATATCTTAAGAGAGAATAATTATAATTGCCAGACCAAAGGTGGGCATTCTGATGATGATTTCTTTATTAAAGCAAAAAAGGAAGACTAAAAAGGCAGCCTTTATGGCTGTCTTTTATATATTTCAGTTAATTTTAATAATAGAGTTATAATTATAAATAATTGTTAAAGAAGGGGATGGCTTAGATTTATAGAATCTTAAAATATAAAGGTAATTGAGAAGGGAGTGGAGTTATGGGACTATTTAAATTATTAAGAGAAAGATTTATTGAATCTGCTAATAAGAAAAAGATTATTTTAAAATTTAAGGATGATTATATTAAACTAAATAAGAAAATATTGGTTATTTTTAGTATAATTACTTGTCTGATGTTAGTTATAGTATATTTAATAAGTTATAATCTCTTTTTAAGTAGCTTTTATAAGTTAGAAGAAATGGATGCAGTTAGACAGAGTAGACAAGTTATAGGTGCTTTAGAGCAGAACTTATTGCAATTAAAGGCACTTAATCAGGATTATGCAGCTTGGGATGCTACTTATGAGTTTATTATAGATCGAAATTTGGAGTATATAGATGAAAATTTAATGAATGAAACCTTCTATACAAATAATTGGAGTATCTTTATCTTAGTAAATGAGCAAGGAAAGATTATTTATAAGAAAGCTGTTAATTTGAAGAATAAAGAAGAAGTTATTGTAGATAAAGAAATATTAGAAGATTTAAAAGAGGGCTCACCGCTATTTGATTTTTCAAAGCCAACAGATAATATTACAGGAATTATCTCCACTTCACAAGGCTATATGATGGTCTCTTCCCACCCAGTTACAACTGGTTATTTTAAAGGACCAATTCGTGGTTCTCTTATTATTGGTCGTTATTTGAATCAAGGCTTAATTAATCAATTAGCAGAACAGACTAATTTAGCAGTTACAATGGAAACTTTTAAGCAGAGGCAAGCAGGTAAAGAGATGGAGAGTCTAGATTCAGATTTAATTGGTAAAGTTGATATTTGGCTTAAAGATATAGATGACACATATATGTCTGGCTATTCAACGTTATATGATATATATAATAGACCAGCTCTTACTTTAAAGATAAGTAAGGTTAAAGATATCTATCATCAGGGTTATCTTAGTATGTTATATTTTATGGGAGGAATTTTAATTGTAGGAGTTATTTATTTCATAAGTACTTGGTCTTTTATGAATAAATTTATCTTCAATCCCTTGCAGCTATTAATTGAAGGTATAAATGATGTCTCTAAAAACAGGGATCTATCAACTCGACTTACTATTGGATCTAAGGGAGAATTTTCAACTATTAAGGTTAAGTTTAATAATATGTTGGATATTTTAGAGAAATCCCACAAAAAGATCCTTCATCAATCACGCCATGATGAGTTAACTAATTTGCCAAATAGGTCTTATTTTTATGAACAGATAAGTGAGCAGTTATCTTTAACTAAAGGTGATGAGATTAATTCTGTCTTTTTTATTGATATTGATAAATTTAAGAGTATCAATGACTCCTTTGGTCATGAGATAGGAGACTTATTATTACAAGCTATTAGCAAAAGATTAGAGGAGAATCTTCCAGAAGGTAGTATCAGCTCTCGAATTGGAGGAGATGAATTTATAATCTTCATTCCTAAGATTAAAGATAAGAAGTTTGCAGAAGATGTAGCTAAGAAAATTATTTCAAGTATAAAAGTACCTTATTATATTAATGGAAAAGAGTTGATCATTACTTTAAGTATTGGAATTAGTCTTTATCCAATTGATGGAACTGATATCGACTTTTTGATTAATAATGCTGATTTGGCTATGTATAATGTTAAGAATAGAGGAAAAAATGATTTTGAATTTTATAATATAAATATGAGAAATAAACTATCAAAAGAGATGTTAGTTAAAGCATTAAAGGAAGACGAGTTGGAGCTTTACTATCAGCCTAAAGTTAATGGACTTACAGGAGATATTACAGGTATGGAATCATTGTTGCGATGGAACCATCCCGAAAAAGGATTTATCTCTCCTGTAGAATTTATTCCTATAGCAGAAGAGACAGGTCTGATTATATCTATTGGAGAATGGGTACTAAAGAAGGCCTGCGAACAGACTAAAAGATGGAATCTAATGACTAATTCTACTTTAGTTATTGCAGTAAATATATCTAATATCCAATTTAGGAAGGTAGATTTTATTGAGATGATAAAAAGGGTGTTAAAAGAGAGTGGGTTGAATCCAAAATATTTAGAGTTAGAGATAACAGAGAGTGTAGCTGTAAATAATGAAGAAGAAGTTATTAAGAAGTTAATTATGCTTAAAAGGTTGGGGGTTTCAGTTGCTATTGATGACTTTGGAACAGGTTATAGTTCATTAAGTTATTTGCAGAAACTACCTATCGATACCCTAAAGATAGATAAGGTCTTTGTAGATGATATTGTTAAAGATGATACTATTGCTAAGATGATTATTAATATGGCTAAAAATTTAGAGATTTCTGTAATTGCTGAAGGTGTAGAAAGAGAAGATCAATTAAATCAACTTTTAAAGATTGGTTGTGAATCAATACAGGGATATTTATTTAGTAAACCACTATCAACTGAAAAATTTGAAGAGTTATTAATAAAAGAGCAGCAAATAAAAATAAATCAATGAAGTATTATAGTTGAAGAAAGGGGAGGATGATTATTACTTTAACTACTGAAATTAAAAGTTATGCTAAATCTATTGGAATAGATGATATTAAAATTACCAATGCTGAATCCTTTCCAGAACTTAAAGAATTCTTAATAGAGATGAGAGAGAAAGAGTATTTGTCTACCTTGGTTCATGATGATTTAGAGAAGATAAGTAATCCTAAAGAAATAGTCTTAGAGGCTAAATCGGTAATTGTTTGTGCTATCTCTTATAGTGTTGATGATAAATATATATTTGAAAGTAGAATAAGGGCTAAAGAAGAGTTAAGAGGAAGCCTCTCCCGTTTTGCTTGGGGGCAGGATTATCATCGGGTGTTAGGTGATAGACTAGATAAGCTGATTGAGTTCATTAAAACTAAGAAGCAAAGGGTAGAAGCATTTAAGTTTGTTGACACAGGTCCTACTGTTGATAGAGCTTTAGCCAGAAGAGCAGGGATAGGTTGGCAAGGTAAGAACTGTAGTATTATCAACCCTGAGTATGGCTCGTGGATATTCTTAGGGGGGGTAATTACTGATTTGGAGCTAGAGTATGATTCACCTATAGAAGATAAGTGTGGTGATTGTAGAAGGTGTATCGATGCGTGCCCTACAGGAGCTTTAGTAGATGCTTATACTTTAGATAGCCGTAAATGCTTAGGATATATCACCTTAAGTAAAGGCTATTTGGATGAGAAGCAGCGAAAGAAGATGGGAACTAGATTATGGGGCTGTGACACCTGCCAAAGTGTCTGTCCCCAGAATCAAGGTGCTAAATTAGGAGATCATGAAGAGTTTAGCCCCCAAACTTTAGAGGCTTATCCTGACTTAATTTCCTTATTGACCTTAAGCAACAAAGAGTATAAAGATAAATTTATGATTACTCCTATGAACTGGAGAGGTAAGCGGCCAATTCAGCGTAATGCTGCTATAATTTTGGGAAATCTAAAGGATAGGAGAGCAGTACCCTATCTTTTAGATGCTTTATCTGACCCTAAACCGATAGTCAGAGCCAATGTAGCTTGGGCTTTGGGGGAGATTGGTGATAAGAGTGCTTTAGGTAGCTTAGAGAAAGCTTTGTTATGGGAGAAGGATGAGCAGGTGATTGAGGAGCTAGAGAAGGCTATAGCCAAAAATTAAATAAGTATGAGTTTAAGACTGAGCTTAAGTAAATTTATAATTTTTATACTCATACTTAAAACAACTATTGTTAACTGCTACCCCTAAATGTTGACAATAGCTGTTTTTTTATGTATATTATATATAACTAGCTGGAAAATTTTTTAAGAATATTGTTAACCCAAAGAAACATAGGTTAACTAAAGAAGGGGAGATATTATGTTACAGGAATTAAAGAAGAAGGTTTTAGCAGGAGAGGATATTACTAAAGAAGAGGCAATGTATTTAGTAAATTTAGATGAGAGTAGAACAATGGAATTATTAGCAGCAGCTAATGAGATTAAGAATAAATTTATTGGTAAAAAAGTAGACTTATGTTCGATTGTTAATGCCAAGTCAGGAAGCTGTTCTGAGGACTGTACTTTCTGTTCTCAATCGGCTCACTATAATACAGGGACAGTGACCTATCCATTGATGGCTAAGGAGGAGATTTTGGCTAGAGCCAAAGAGATGGAAGGTAGTGGAGCAGAGCACTTTGGAATTGTAACCAGTGGCCGAGGAGTAGTCAGTGATGAAGATTTTGAGAATTTAATAGAGGCATTTAGATTGATCAGGGAACAGACTAGTTTAGAGGTCTGTGCTTCTTTAGGGACTCTTGATGAGAAGAGAGCAGAGAAGTTGGCTAATGTAGGACTAAAGCGATATAATCATAACTTAGAGACTTCTGAAAGTTATTATGCAGAGATCTGTACTACTCATACTTATGCTGATAGAGTAAATACGGTTAAGTTTCTAAAAGAGAGAGGGATGGAGGTCTGTAGTGGAGGAATTATCGGTTTGGGAGAAAGCTTTGAGGATAGAATAGATTTGGCTTTTACTGTCAAAGAGTTAGATGTGGATTCGGTGCCGATTAATATCTTAAATCCTGTAGAAGGAACACCTCTAGATAGTAATGATCCAGTACCACCAATGGAAACCTTAAAGACTGCAGCTGTTTTTAGATTTATCCTACCTACCAAGGTGATTAAGTTATGTGGGGGAAGAGAGACTAATTTAAGAGATTTACAGTCATTGAGTCTATTGTCTGGGATAAATGGTCTCTTAATTGGAAACTATTTGACTACTGAGGGTCGAGCTACAGCAGAGGATCTACAGATGATTAAAGATTTGGGATTAGGGGAATGATTATTAAATTTTAGAATTAAATTTGGTGTTTTATGGGTATATTGCGACACTTTACTTTTAAAAAGTAGACAAATTCCTTAGGTTGCACCCCAAGAGTACTTCCTCGGGAAAATCACCCTCAGGGCGCGCCTATGGGCGCTTTACTTTTGCACCCCAAAAGTACTTCTTCGGAGAAGAACACTTCTCAGGGCGACATTGCTCTAAAAGTAAGCAAAAAGTCTAGAAAAGAATTGAAACTCACTATGCAATCAAAGTACTACTTATTAATATTAATTATATTCTTTATTTAAAATTTAATTAAACTCTAAATTCTAGCTCAATTTTTGCTCTGTTTAAACAATAATTCTTTTCGCCTTTAAAGACCTTAACTAACTGTCAACCGTCCCTACGAGTCTAGAAGACAAGACTCTTCGTGTAAACCACTGTACACTATAAACTCACACGAAAGTGTTGCAATATCTCTATTAAGTATTACTTTAAGAGTTAATTTTATGTTTATTATCAAACAAAATAAAAATTTTATCTATATTGTAAACCTGATATTTTTATTGTTAACAATAAGATTAATAGGAAGGGATAATTGTCTATGAAATTGATGGTAGTATTTCCGGGTTGGGGGACAAGTAGGAGTTTATATCAAGAGTTAAAATTGGTGGACTATGAGCTATTTATAGTTGATTTTTTTGATAAGAAATCTTTGATGCAAGAAATTGCTAGTCTAAATCCAACTGAAATAAATTTTTTAGGATGGTCGTTGGGTACAATAATGGCTTTAAAATATTTAAATGGTTTTAAAGTTAATAAACTGATACTGCTGGCTCCTACCCTTTATTTTTTAGAAAATCAGCCTAGCACAGTCATAAAGAAAATGATTAGAGACCTTGCCAGAAATAAGTTGAGAACATTAGTTAATTTTAGTAGACTTAATTTTTATGATAAAGGTTTATATCAAGATTATCTGACACAATATAAAGGAGAAATAAAAGAACTAAGTAGCAACTATCTAGAAGAAGGGTTAGAATTTTTATTAGAAGAGGATTTAAGAGATATAAGTATTATTGAAGATATAAGACCACTTGTAATAATGGGCAAAGAGGATCAGATAATAACTAATTCTAGCTCTAAGCAGGTTTTGGATTGTTTTATCTATTATGATTTTTACATGTTAGAAGGAGTTGGTCATAATATCCTATATGAAGCAGAAGTAGAGGTAAATAACTTGATAAGGGAGTATTTAAATGATTGAAAAAGAGGTGGTAAGAGATAATTTTTCTAGAGCAGCCGACAGCTATGATCAATATGCAGTTGTACAGAGGTATATGGCTAAGAAGCTAGACAATTATTTACAGGATATAGATGAAGTAGATAAGGTATTGGAAATTGGGGGAGGGACAGGTCTCTTTACAGAGTTACTTATTAACCGTTTTTTAGGAAGTAATTATCTGATTGTTGATATTTCACCTAAGATGCTTGCCAAATGTAGAGATAAATTTAGAGACTATCAGCAGGTGAAATATCTGTTAGCTGATGGTGAAAGGCTTAAATTAGAGGAAAAATTTGATTTAATAATCTCTAATGCTACCTTTCAATGGTTTGAGAATTTAAAACTAGCCCTTATAAATTTAAAAGAGCAATTAAATGAGGATGGAGAGATTTATTTTTCTATCTTTGGAGATAAGACCTTTCAAGAATTAAGAAGTTGTTTTCAAGAGGTAAAGGGAGAAGACAGTTATTCCCAAAAGTTCTTTAGTAAATTTGAATTAAGGAGAATTTTAGCAGAAGAATTTAGAGCAGTTGAGATAAGAGAGGAAGAGTATATTGAAAGATTTCCTAATGTGAGGGATTTTTTAAGGGCGACTAAGAAAATAGGTGCTAATAGTGCTAAAAAAGATAAGCCACCTTTGACTCCAGGATTATTAAAGAAGATAGAACGTAAATATATGGAGAAATATAGAGAGGATAATCAAATTATTGTAACCCATCACTTATTGTTTGTTAGATTACAAAAATAGATTCAGATAATAATTTTTGACATAGCTAGATAGAGGTGAGTTAATGAATTTTTGGAATCAAGAATTAAGTTTATTAAAAGCAGAGGGTTTACATAGAGAATTAAAGAGGTTAGAAAGCTCGCAATCTCCACGAGTGATTATTGATAATCGAGAGGTTATTATGTTAGCCTCTAATAATTATTTGGGATTATCGACTGAACAAGAAATCAAAGAAGCGGTTATTAGAGTTATACAAAAGTATGGAACTGGTTCTGGAGGCTCCCGCTTAACCACTGGTAACTATGACTTACATGAGCAGTTAGAAAAGGAGTTAGCTGATTTTAAAAATACTGAAGATGCTTTAGTCTTTAATACTGGCTATATGGCTAATCTTGGTGTGTTGGCTACAGTAGTAGGATCAGAGGATGTAATCATCTCTGATAAATTAAATCACGCCAGTATTATTGATGGTTGTCGCTTAAGCAAGGCTAAATTTTTAGTGTATAAACATGGTAACCTAGCAAGACTAGAAAATATATTAAAAAGATCTAGTAAATATAGGAGAAGATTGATTGTAACTGATGGGGTTTTCAGTATGGATGGTGATCTGGCACCTTTACCAGAGATAGTAGAATTGGCTGAAAAGTATCAAGCTTTAGTAATGGTAGATGACGCCCATGGAACTGGAGTTTTGGGTGCTAAGGGAGCAGGGACTATTGAACACTTTGGTCTTGAAGGTAAGATAGATATACAAGTAGGTACTTTAAGTAAAGCCTTAGCAGCAGAAGGTGGTTTTGTAGCAGGGAGTAAAAATTTAATCGATTTATTACGGAATAAAGCAAGGTCTTTTATCTATTCTACAGCTTTAGCACCGGCAACGATAGCAGCTAGTTTGGCCTCATTAAGATATTTACAGTCTCATCCTGAATTGCTTAAGAATTTATGGCGAAATATCAATTTATTAAAAGATGGTTTAGAGGACTCAGGTTATGAGCTGTTGCCTAGTAATAGTGCTATTATCCCAATTATGATTGGTGATAGAGAGAAGACAATGGAGTTAAGTAAAGCTTTATTAGTAGAAGGGGTATTGGCACCAGGAATTAGACCACCTACAGTTGCAGAAGGAACCAGTCGAATTAGAGTTACAGTGATGGCCAGTCATAGTGTGACAGATATAGAAGAAGTATTGGACATTTTTGCTAGAGTGAGACGAGAATTAAAGTTAATAAGATAAATTCCAATGTATAGTTTACAATTGACAATTAAGGTCTTACAATAAATAGTTTATAAAATTATGGGGATTTATGACTTTTCTTCCTATTATATTGAGTTTATTATTATCTGTAAGACAACAAATTAGAAAGTAGTGGTGATTAGAATGAATAGAGGATTTTTTATTACAGGAACAGATACTGATGTAGGTAAGACAGTAGTTACAGCGGGGTTATTAGCTACTTTGCGAAAGAGGGGCTATGATATAGGATTAATGAAGCCCTTTCAAACAGATTTTATAGAAGCTGAGGGAAGACTACTATCTCCAGATTTAGAATTTGTACTAAAATTTGTAGATTTAGAGACAGATTATGATTTGATGAACCCGATTCGTTTAAGAGAGCCTTTAGCCCCTAGCGTAGCAGCAGAGGTTGAAGGGGTAGAGATTGATTTGACTAAGGTAGATAGAGCTTATGAAGAGTTATTAGAACTACACCAAGGCCTAATAGTTGAAGGGGCTGGAGGATTGATGGTACCTCTGGCTAAGAATTTTCTGACACCAGATTTGGTAAAGAGTTTTGAATTACCGATAATCATTGTAGCTAGACCTAATCTAGGTACGATTAATCATACAGTCTTAACGGTTAAAGTAGCTAGAGAGCTGGGTATCAAAGTGTTGGGTGTGATTATCAATGGACTTAAGGAAGCAGAAGCAGGGGTTGCAGAAAAGACCAATCCAGAGGTAATTGCTGAACTAGCAGATGTACCAATATTGGGGATAGTTCCGTACATAGAGGATTTAGATAGTAATGCTGATAAGGTAGATTTGGCTAGGATTTTTGAAGAGAATGTTGAGATAGATAAGATAACTAACAGTTTGCAGGTGACACTGAATATTTAAACCATTGCTTAGCAGAGAATATTGTGGTTAAAGCTGTAGTTAGTTTAAGTATAAGTTTAAGCTTGAGTAAGTTTAAAAAGATAGATTAGATGGTTGACTTAAGCTTAGACTCAGACTAAAAGGGAGGAATTAGTATGATAGAAGAATTATCGTTATTAGAGAAGAATAAGAAGTATGTTTGGCAACCTTTTACTCAGATGAAAGAATGGGTAGAGAATGAGCAATTGATTATAGAACGGGGAGAAGGGGTTAAACTCTATGATACTGAGGGTAATTCATATTATGATGGTGTCTCTTCTATCTGGTTAAATGTCCATGGGCATCAGAAGAAGGAGTTAAATGATGCGATTAAAGAGCAGTTAGAGAAGATTTCCCATACTACTATGCTAGGTTTGGCAAATGTTCCTGCCACAGAGCTGGCTGAGAAGTTAGTTCAGATTACTCCTGAAGGATTGAATAAGGTCTTTTACTCAGATAGTGGCTCCACAGCAGTGGAGATTGGGCTAAAGATGGCTTTTCAATATTGGCAACAGATTGATGAGGATTGTGGGTCTAAGGATAAGTTTATTACCTTAAAGAATGCTTATCATGGTGATACAGTAGGATCTGTCAGTGTAGGTGGAGTAGATCTCTTCCACAAAATCTACCGACCATTATTGTTTGATAGTCTTAAAGCACCATCACCTTACTGTTATCGGTGTAGCTTTGGTGAAGAGGAGGGTAAATGCAATTTTAGCTGTATTAAAGAATTGGAAAGAATGATGAAAGATCACCATAGAGAGATAGCGGCTTTAGTAATTGAACCACTGGTACAGGGAGCAGGGGGAATGATTACAGCTCCTAAAGGTTATCTAAGTAAAGCTAGAGAGCTATGTGATAAATATAATATTTTGATGTTAACTGATGAAGTTGCTGTAGGATTTGGAAGAACAGGGAAGATGTTTGCCTGTGAACATGAAGGGGTTAGTCCTGATATTATGACAGTAGCTAAAGGAATCAGCGGTGGTTACTTACCTATTTCAGCTACATTAACCACTGATGAGATTTATAATGCCTTTTATGATGATTATGCTAGTCAGAAAACATTCTTTCATGGACACTCCTTTACAGGAAATCCCTTAGCCGCAGCAGTCTCCTTGGCTAATATAGATTTATTTGAAAAAGAAGAGATAATCAAAAAACTGCAGGATAAAATCAAATTGGCTCAAAATAAATTAGAGTCTTTTAAAGAATTAAAGCATGTAGGAGATATTCGCCAACAAGGGTTGATGGTTGGAATAGAACTGGTTAAAGACAAAAAGAGTAAAGAAGAGTACCCTTGGGAACAGAGAAAAGGGGTTAAGGTCTGTATGGTAGCTAGAGAGAAAGGAATGATCATTAGACCATTGGGTAATGTAGTAGTTTTTATGCCACCACTATGTAGTACTAAAGAGGAATTAACTGAGATGCTAGAAATAATCTATGAATCAATAGTAGAGGTGACTGAATAATTAAACTGTCTTTAGCACAGATTAAAAGTATTCACCGTATAATATATAAATTGAGGTAATAGAGAGATAATGCGACACTTTTTTATTATCTACTAGCTGCTGGCTTCTAGCCTTTAGCTTTTAAGGTCTTAGCTAATAACCAGTAGCGTAGCTATAAGCTAGTAGCAAAACTGTCGCAATATACCCATTAACAGACAATTATCAGATTAAAATTTAAAATTTCAATAATTTGATATAAGCAAAAGATATTAAATATACTTGACAATACTATAAATAATTGTTAGAATTGTTAAAAATAAGATTAAAGATAAACGTACTTTAAATAGAATATTGTTAAAAGCTATGAAGGAGTTAAGTAAGTTAATGGTAGCCTTTGCAGAGAGGAGATGTCACCGGCTGTAAGCATCTCTAAAGGTCATTAAGTGAAATTTCGCTCTGGAGCTGTATAGCTGAACTTTTTAGTAAGTTATACCGGCATTTCTGTCGTTATTGAAACTAGTGGGACTAGAAGTTTAGTAGTCCAATTAGGGTGGTACCACGAAATTCAAGCCTGCCTTGTTTCGTCCTAAATATAAGGATGACAAGGTGGGCTTTTTATATTTTAGTGTGAGTGTGAGTAATGAGTATGAGCAAAGAGAAAGAATAGTATTCAATTAAAATTTTTTAATGATTTTGAATTTACTCATACTATCAAAAAAAGAGGAGTGGATAAAATGTTAAGTAGTGTAGAAGTGGAGAAGCATCAGAAGATTGTAGAGTTAGGAGATATCAAGATTGGTGGCGATGAGTTGGTGATTATGGCAGGTCCTTGTGCTGTAGAGAGTCGAGAGCAGTTATTGGAGGCAGCTAAATATGTTAAAGAATATGGTGGCCATATTTTACGAGGCGGGGCTTTTAAACCACGTACATCTCCATATAGCTTCCAAGGTTTAGGGGAAGAAGGATTGAAGTTGTTAGCAGAGGCTAGAGAAGAGACTGGACTTAAGGTTGTTACAGAATTAATGGACTCTGATGATATAGAACTAGTGAACCATTATGCTGATATTATACAGATAGGTTCACGTAATATGCAAAATTATGGTCTATTAAAGAAACTAGGAAGATTAGAGAAGCCTATTCTATTAAAAAGAGGTTATTCAGCAACAATTAAAGAGTGGATATTGGCAGCAGAATATATCATTGCCCATGGTAACTCTCAGGTTATTCTCTGTGAAAGAGAAATTAGAACCTTTGAAACTGCTACTAGAAATACCCTAGATTTAAATGCTATAGCATGGATTAAGGAGATGACTGATTTACCAATAATTATAGATCCAAGCCATGGGACTGGAAAACGGAGTTTAGTAGCTCCTTTAGCTAAAGCAGGAGTTACTGCTGGAGCTGATGGCATTATAGTTGAGATGCACCCATATCCTGAAGAAGCCTTGTGTGATGGTGAACAGTCTTTAAGACCTGAAGAGTTTGCTCAGATGATAAAGGAGCTTGATAGAGTAGCACAGGCTGTAGATAAGAGGTTAGTTGTGTAAATTTGAAATTCTATATTAAGGCAACCTTAGAGTTGCCTTTTTTTAATTGTGTGCCTTGTAAATTATAGAGATAGTAAGTGAAAGTCTTACCCATGCTGTTTTGGTCGTATCGGTATGTGAAACCAACAATGACAGGGTGTTTATCGTAAGATAAAATCTGAAGAGTCTGAGGTGAATAACCAGCCCAAAACATTATGTGAACCAGAGGTGGCATTTAATAATGGCGACTCGCCAATTAAACGAGGAAGTCCAATGTCGGCTTAGGAGAGCAGGTGGCTCTGGATAAAAAGCGAGATAACGAGTTTGTCTATGTCAAATTATTAGGTGTGATTAGGGTTGGGATGGTTGGAATATTCTATAATTGACCAAGGGAGGTCTAGTTTAATTCTTCATAAGAACTTATGAAGATAAACTGAGATATAACCTTAAAGGGAAAGTCAAAGTGATGTTAGGCTAGAAGTCAGATGATATCATAGTAGCCAAGATAATTGGGCTGATGACTATTGGCAACTAATACGAGGATAAAACCAATTTAGCAAAGGATATCTGCTTTATTGAAATCTAAAGTTAAATGTGAGTGATGTACTAATTTTAGTAGTTTAAACACTAGCGGACCTAGTGGGCTCTACGAAAGATGTGGAAGGGAAATCATAACTGGAAACAGGGTAATAGAGATTACTGCAACCTAAGTAACAATAAACCGAAGGGTGCGATTGGCAAACTGCCTAGAGACGTGATCGGGAATATTGTGAAGTGTAGGGATTAGTATATTGGAATATTTAATAGAAGATTGAGCTTCCCCCATTAAATTAGACACATAGTTTAGACGTTTTTCTCTCATTTTCGTAGTTTTCCGGACTTTTATAATCCAGAGTAGAATGCATTCTGATTTTATTGTAATAGATTTCAATATATT
>Ga0247721_100292_pt1 | contig 18096 bp, 14 predicted proteins | sample MSEWel2017_08_16_FD_189089 | JGI IMG/M metagenome (GOLD analysis project Ga0247721, IMG submission 189089) | Subsurface sediment microbial communities from gas well in West Virginia, United States - MSEEL Well Study Marcellus 3H_2017_08_16 | ecosystem: Environmental > Terrestrial > Deep...
GACTTCAAATGATGTTTATGAAAAGAAATTAGAAGCAGCTTAGAAAGCAATTATATATGTAGGTATAATTTTTCAAAAAACCGTGCATTTAACCTTGCAATTAATATAACCCATTATAAAGTTAGAAAAAGCTTTTAATTTACTCTATTAACTGATATAATCAGATGGGTCGTCCTTCTAATATTCTCATGTTGGACTCTGCACCTGGGATGATATTGGAATGGGACGATCTTTTATGTTGGATTGAATTATCCAGTTATCTATACTAAAAGGGAAGTGAAATTAGAAATGGAAAAGAAGAAATTTGAAGAGTTGGATTTATCCCCGGCAATAAATAAAGCAGTTGAGGATATGGGCTTTGAAGAAGCAACCTTGATTCAGTCGGAGGCTATTCCTCATGTATTGACGGGTAGAGATGTAATAGGCCAGGCCCAGACGGGAACAGGAAAGACGGCCGCCTTTGGAATTCCGATCTTAGAGAAGATAGACCCCAAGGATAGAAGTGTGCAGGCCCTGATTCTATGTCCGACCAGAGAGCTTGCTATTCAGGTCTCGGAGGAGATAGGAAGGCTTGCTAAATATAAAGATGGAGTTAAGACGATGCCGGTCTACGGCGGCCAGTCGATTAAGCGCCAGATTAGGGCCCTCAAGAAAGGCGTGCAAATTGTAATTGGAACTCCGGGTCGGACGATGGACCATATGAGAAGGGGAACTTTAAAGCTAAATAACCTGGATATGATTATTTTAGATGAAGCCGATGAGATGTTGAATATGGGCTTTAGGGATGATATCGAGACTATCTTGAGGGGAATCGAGGGAGAGAGACAGACGATCTTCTTCTCGGCGACGATGCCTAATTCTATCTTGAAGTTGCGTCGGAAGTATCAGAATGATCCCAAGATTATTAAGGTGGTCCATAAGAAGCTGACGGTGCCCAATATTGAGCAGGCCTACTTTGAGGTTAAGCGGGGCAAGAAGCTAGAGGCACTGTCGAGGCTTATTGATATCTATAATCCTAAGCTCTCGATAGTCTTCTGTAATACTAGAAAGCAGGTCGATGAGCTGGCGATTAAGCTCCAGTCGAGGGGCTACTTTGCCGATGGGATCCACGGCGGATTGAATCAGCCCCAGCGCGATAGGGTGATGGATAAGTTCAAGAATGGAATAATAGAGACCTTGGTGGCCACCGATGTGGCAGCAAGAGGGATCGATATTGATGATGTGGAGGCCGTATTCAACTATGATATTCCCCAGGATATCGAATACTATGTCCACCGGATCGGCAGAACGGGCCGGGTGGGCCGAAGCGGCCATGCCTTTACCTTTGTGGTGGGTAAGGAGATCTATCAGCTCAAGAAGATTGAGAAGTATGCTAAGACCAATATTGAACGGAAGCAGGTTCCTTCGGTCAGCGATGTTGAGGAGAGTAAGCTGGAGCTACTCCTAGATAGGGTGACCGAAATTGTAGAGGATGATAATATCACCCAGGAGACGAAGCTAATTGAACGATTACTGGAGAGTGACTATCTCTCGATCGATATTGCTGCTGCACTATTAAAGATGGTTAGAGACCAAAGCGAGCAGGGTGAGTCAGAAAAGCCGGAACAGTTCGGTGATACCGGGGCAGAGCCTGGGATGGTGCGCCTATTTATTAATGTAGGGAATAATCAAAAGATTAGTCCGGGTGATGTCGTGGGTGCTATTGCCGGCGAGACCAGTATCTCCGGTAAATTGGTAGGACTTATCGATATCTATGATCGCTATACCTTCGTTGAGGTACCGCGGGAGTATGCTGGAGAAGTGCTTAAGATTATGAAGGATAATCAGATTAAGGGTCAGAAGATCGATATTGAGCTGGCCAATCCTAAGTAAGTTGGTCGAATAATTTCTATTAGAGGATGAGTATACTTAAAGTAGGGATCGCCATTGGGCGGTCCCTTTTGACTAATGTGGGAAAATTTTAGATTGAGGCAGGAGATATGGTAGCTGGTGAGAAATATATAATTAGAGTAGTTGAGCTGTAACGAGGGAAAATTATTGGCGTATAAATATACGAACCTTGAAAAAGCCTATATTGATAGTCTTGAGCGGGGTTGGGAAGTTGCGGCAAATCGTTATAATTAGGCCTGAATGGATAAATATACGGTCTGAAAGCGGCGACTTTCTGGATAAGCAAACCCTTACGAGCCCTGCTATGATAGGAAAGTGGCTCCAAAACGGGTTTAAGCACCATATCCACTATAATAAGGATTGAAACTTTATCATAGTTGGACTTTCTTCTGCTAAAGCTACTGTTTAAGCACCATATCCACTATAATAAGGATTGAAACCACGGTAAACGACGTGTGAGCTTCAATGGAGGTCTGGTTTAAGCACCATATCCACTATAATAAGGATTGAAACCCAGCTGATTATCCTCTAACTCCTGCTTCTCCTGTTTGTTTAAGCACCATATCCACTATAATAAGGATTGAAACGAAGCAATTGATGATGTGGTTTATGAAGCTAAAGAGTTTAAGCACCATATCCACTATAATAAGGATTGAAACCACGAAAATATACAATCTGATACCGATATTATCGGAGTTTAAGCACCATATCCACTATAATAAGGATTGAAACCAGTGATATTCAGGTATATACAGTAATTATTCAAAATAGTTTAAGCACCATATCCACTATAATAAGGATTGAAACGATATATCTACCATTTTATTTGCTAATTGTCTAATTTGTTTAAGCACCATATCCACTATAATAAGGATTGAAACGAGCAGTTAAAGGCAGAAATTTCAAGACGAGGAAAATTGTTTAAGCACCATATCCACTATAATAAGGATTGAAACACTTTTCTGTGATATACTTCTGGATATGGATCGGCTGGTTTAAGCACCATATCCACCTAATAGCCAGCCCTAGAGACCAGGGCCGGCTATGAGCGCAAGGTAGCATGGTGCTTTTAGTTTGAGGGCTTCTGCTGCGCTCCATAAGGATCAAAGTTGAGAAGAAGGAGCGGGCTTATGTTTAGAGAGGAGGTCACTACCTTGAAAGACAGATTCCAGATTGAGATTAAAGTAGGCGATGGTAGCGATAGGCGTAGATCTATCTCTGTTGAGATTACTCCCCACGCCAAGGATAAATTAGATGAGTATGGGCTGGGTCTTGGGTTTGTCGAGGGGAATATCCGAGGCCAGGGCGAAAGGTTGACCAATGGTCCAATTGGAGATGAGGACTTTATGATAATTGACCAGGACTATGGGAAGATAATAGTTGGCAGCTTGGATGAGGAGAAGGACCGACGGAGGGTGGTTCTGATTACTGTTTTGGAATTGGCGGACTCATATGTTAAGGACTCACTACAGACCACCGAACTTTCTTCTGCAATTGAGTGAAATAGAGATGAAATTTAATAGATACTGTTAAAGATACTATGAAAGAATTCTTTAATTAGATATGATCTATAATAAATGCAGTAAGTAAATGCCTAACAAGACCGCCAAACGAGGCGGTCTCGTTAATTTATTAGTTGATAAGTGTAAATTTGGTTAAGAAGAAGGTATAGTGGTTATAAAATTAGAAGTAGAGAAATAGAAGCTAAGGATTAACTAACACCAGATGATAGAAGGAGCTAAGAGGAATGGAACATATCAATAGATTAATCACTATCTTAGATGAAGTCGAGAGCGAGGCTTATCTGGTGGGCGGTTCTGTCCGGGACTATATTTTGCAGCGTGAGCTAGATGATATAGATATAGCCGTCGATAAGCGGGCCGCGGAGATAGCCCGTCGCTTTGCAGATTCGCTTGGCGGCAGCTTTGTCGTCTTGGATGAGGTCCATGATATCTATCGGGTAGTAAACGGAGGCCTTAGCTATGACTTTTCGCTGCTCCAGGGCGATTCGATCGAAGCCGATCTAAGGCGGCGCGACTTCACCATCAATGCCTTGGCCATTAAGTTAAGCGACTTCGACCTTGCGGACCGGGCGGCCACTCTCGCCGGGATCATCGATCCGACGGGTGGGAGGGATGATCTGGAGTGGCGGGAGATTAGAGCAGTAAGGGATGATATCTTCAGGGAGGATGGGCTCCGCCTTTTACGGGCGGTGCGGTTTAAGGCAGAGCTGGACTTCACCATTGCTCCGAGGACGGAGGAACTGCTTAGCAGGGATGCGGACAGGCTCAGTGAGATAGCCGGAGAACGGATCCATGATGAGCTAGTCAAGATCTTAGCGGCCGCCGATGCAGCCCGGAATCTGGAGTATTTAGAGGAGGAACTCTCCCTTCTTTCGCCCTTAATTCCGCTAATCGAGGAGCTAAAGGAAGTCGGCCAATGTAGATACCACCGCGAAGACGCTTGGACCCACTCGCTGGCCACCGTAGAGCAGTTAGAGGAGCTGCTGGCAGATTGCTTTTGGGGTAATTTAATTGCAACGGATAGGGTGCCGCTGCTTAAGTTTGCAGCGCTGCTCCATGATATCGGCAAACCCCTGACCGAGGAGGTAAGTGATGGCGAGGTTCACTTCTACGGCCACCCCCAGGCCGGAACCGACTATATGAAACCAATTCTAAGAGAGCTCTGCTTCAGTAAGCGGGAACAGAAGTATATTAGGGGGCTGATTAGATACCATATGCGTCCGCTGCTGCTCTATAATGCCGAGAATCTAACCTCTAAGGGGAAGTACCGCTTCTTCCAGGCGGTAGGGGAAGATCTGCCGGATGTCTGTCTCCTCTCTGCGGCCGATACCGCAAGTACCAGGCTCTTGAATGGCCGCCGCGAAGAGATTCCGGGCTACTTAGCCTTCTTAAAAGAGCTGATTGCCGACTATCGGTTAATGGAGGAGCGGACCGTCGAGTTGCTGCTTACAGGTGCCGACCTAATGGAGATCTTCTCCTTGCCCGAAGGCCCCCGGATCGGCAAGCTATTAGACCGGATAAAGGAGGTCCAGGCCCGGGGTGAGATCGGCAGCAAGCAGGAGGCGGTGGAGTATGTAAAGCAGCTATTGGAGCAATAGGTTCTTGTTAAGATTTAAAAGAGGTTCGGGATCTCTATCTTCTCCTCAATCTGGGGATAGACCTGGAGCTGGCCCTGGGAGTCCAGCTGGGCTAAGAGGACATCTTCGATTCGTTCTACTCCAAAGGCTTGGAGCTGCTCTTTAAGCCAGCTCTTATCCCTGTCGAGATAGGACCAGTTCTTGTCGTTGAAGTGGCCGTCGATGATGAGGGGAATACTGAGCTGCTTTGGGCCTGTGGTCACTCCCAGATCCTTAGCCTGGGGCGGGCTGGCCTCGGCTTTAGGGATAACTGATAGCTTTCCGCTCGGTTCGATAATTGCAAACCGGACATCGGCTATATTCTGATAGCCCTGGACCCTCAATTCAGACATCAGCAGCGGAATATTCATCCGGGCCTTACTCAGATTCTGCTTGATAATCTTGCCATTGCTGATTACCGCCATGGGGCTGGAATCGAGGTTATAGAATGGCTTCTTTAGGGAGAGATAGCCAACTAGGATTGTGGCTCCGGTGATGACGGTGACTCCTAACGTGGCCTTAGATGTGATCTTATAGACCAGGGGCTCTGCTGCCACGGTGGTCAGGATCATGATTGCTGCCAGGTCGTAGGAGGTCATCTCGGCAATCGACTTCTTTCCTATCATTCGTAATCCGGCCCAGGTCACCAGCAACATCATAAGACAGCGGGCAGCATAGGCGATAACTTCCATTGCTTGACCCTCCTAACTATGGTTGGGGAATGACGCGTCTAATATTAATCCATAAGGTCTGGGCTGAATCTAGATTGGACAGAACTGCTGCTTTATCCTCGCCTTCAATTCCGCCCTTAATATGGCCTAGAGCTTGTTCGAAGATGGCAAACTCTGCTTCGCCGTAATTCAACATAATCAGCGGTCGGTACTATTCCAGCTCTCTTCCAGCTTCCGATATACTCTTTTAGCCTCCTGTCAGTTATCAGCCCTTACATATTCTTTAATCAGGCTGAACTTCTTTAACAGGGGATTTTGCTGCAGTAGATCTGCCCTAATCGTAAAGTAGCCGAAAAATAGGACCAAGACCAGTAGTACTATTGATATATCCACCCATTTATTTGTCATCCAATCCCTCCTAGGTTCCATTCTTAATCGCTACAGCTTGACCTATTTAGTACTAATATTTCATGTATAAAAGAGTTTATACTTAATAATCATTCCAGCGGTGATTAAATATTCCAGAGAAGCGAACCCAGGTGGATTATTCTGACTATCTTCACGTCGGGAAGGTTGCTTCCCAATACCTTCGTTAAAATAAAAGGAGTGTCGGCTGGCGGTCAATCGGTGAGCTCCTTATATTTAGTCCAGGCCTTTGTGAAGTCAACTTCGGTTAAGAGCATTCCGCTTAAGATTAGGACTGCGCCTAGAAGGCCCTGTCTGCTCAAAATAGAGCCGTAGATGAGGAAGCCAAAGCCTGCGGCAAAGACGGGTTCGGCCGTATAGATCAATGCCGTATGGGTGGGGGTAGTATACCTTTGGGCCAGACTCTGAATTATATATGCCCCCGAGGTACAGACTACGCTGAGGGTGCCAATAGTAAGCCAGACCCCCGGCTTTGTAGGGAGAGTGGGGGACTCGATAATAAAGGAGGTAAGTAGGCTCAAACCCCCGACCACGCCCAGCTGTAGTACGGCCAGCCCGATCGATTCCGATTGGCCGGTGAATCTGCCGACCAGTATAATATAAGAGGCAAAGACGAAGGCACAAAGGAAGGTATAGATATCGCCGATATTAACCTGCAGTGAGGTATGATTAAGGGTTAGTAGCCCTAGGCCGATGAAGGCCAGGATGGTGCTAAAGATTACCCTCTTTTCCGGGAGCTGCTTCAACAATAGGGTGGAAAAGAGAGGGACCAGAATAACATTTATTCCGGTGATGAAGGCCGACTTAGAGGGCGTTGTATAGTTCAGGCCGACGGTCTGGAGACCATAGTGGAGAAAGAGAATCACTCCCAGGGTCAAGCCGTACTTCACGGTCCTGCGGTCTAGGTTCAGCATCCGTTTAGAGAAGATCAATGAAGAGATGATGAAGGCCAGGATGAATCTAATGGCTAAAAAATTATAGGTGGCCAGTGAAGCCAGAGCAACCTTAGTCAATATAAATGAGGCCCCCCAGCCGATGGTCACAAAGAGTAATCCCAAATCTGCTATTAGCTGTTTCTTCATCTTAAACATGGTCTGCCTCCTTAAAGTTTACATTATATATTCTGCTTCGGGCAAGGAGGGGCCAAAGCCTATGTATAAAGTAAAAATCGGATTGTAGATTATACAGTTAACCATTCTTCAACTTAAAGATTCTCATCGCCAGGGCCAGCTCCTCATAGAAGCTGGTAATAGCACCTTCGGCGTTTAGGATTTCAGATATTTTATTTAGACGGTAGCGAACTGTATTACTATGCTGGATTAAATCTTCGGCTGTGGACTTAATATCTCCGTTATTCTCGATATATTCGACGGCGGTCTCCAGCAATTCGGTTCCATTGCGCCGATCATACTGCTCTAGGGGGGTGATGTACTCATGATAGTAGCGCTGAATCCAGGGACTACTTAAGAGGGGCAGTAGAATCATGCTCGTCCCGGTTTCAGCAAAGAAGGTGAGCTGCCTATTATAGGCCCGGCCGTATTCGAAGGCATAGATACTCTCCTTGAGTGAATAGGTCAGATCCTCTAGCTGATGGTGGAGGCTACTAATACCTATGGTGTAATCCTCATTGAATCCCGCCTGTCTAAGCCGAGATCTAATTCTATCCTTCATAGCGGCGGTGTTAGACTGTCTATCGGTCATTAGATATAGGTAGCCATTCTGATAGGGAATGATCTTACTCTGCTTATTAACTCCAAGCTCCGATGGCCGCAGGGAATAGCCGGTCTCCCTTCCGCTGCGTTTAATAAAGGCCACAATATTCTCTTCCCGGAAGTCTTGATTTATTTCGTAGGCTCTAGTGCGGATCTCTCTTTTGCTCAGATCTCTATTAATTAGTCCATCAATCTTGTTGACTAGCTCTCTATTACTCTCCTTCTTCTTAATGGCAAGCATGACTCCATTAATGATATGCTCGAAGTAGGTCTCCTCAAATAAGAAGATCGGAAAGTTATGCTGATTAGCAAGTCCAATCACTGCGCCGGGGATGCTTTGAAAGTAGATATTCTTAATTGCCAGTCCGCTGACACCAATCGAGATCAATGCTTCGACTATTGTATATAGCTTAGTCAGATCATCCTTGATATTAAGTAGGGTAGTAATGATAAACTCCCCCGGAAGGAAGTTTTCGTGAAGGAGTTCATCCATCTCATAATCTAAGATCCCGACCTTCCTAATTCTATTATCGAGGCCTGCCTGACCGGCAACTAATCTAAATCTTTTGCAGCTATCTAATGTAAGTGCCTCCTTAACTGTAATCGACATCGATACCACTCCCGCTTGGTCTAGGTTGGATTAATTACTCAGTGCTTATATTATACACCTTAACTCAGCCGGCGACAAATAGAATACTCTCCATATTTATGTCGTAATATGATATAATATATATAAACCAGATTAAGAGGGGCGGGGTAATGATGAAAAGAATAATAGCACTACTGCTGCTGTTGATGGTAGTCATGGCGGGCCAGGCGGCACTGGCCGATAGGGGATCGATTCCCTTTTCTCCCAATGTACAGATCTTCGAACCCGGCCAGAAGGGGATTATTGGTTGGAATGGTAGTGAGGAGGTTCTGATCTTATCTACAGATCTCCATGCTTCTAAGGAAACAGAGGTATTAGAAGTGATCCCACTTCCGTCGGAACCGAAGGTGAGGGCTGCAGAGCCGGATATCTTTAGGAGAACAGATCAGCTGTTGTTGGAGCTTAAGATGGAGGACTTTCTGAAGAAGGCCGAGGTACATAGGAGCAAAGGTTCAACTGATGGAAGGAGTCTACCTTCCGGAGAGGTAACCCAGCAGAAGACGGTTGGGGCCCATGACATCTCTGTAACTCGGGTAAAGGAGACGGCTGGATTTGTGGACTGGGTTGAAGGCTACTTAAGTGATCGCGGCGTGCAGAGCGTCGAGATTCCGCGCCCCTTAAAGCAAGCAATTAAGGAGTATCTCCAGGATGGCTTTAGCTGGTTCGTCTTCGATATAGTTAAGCTGGACCAAACGAAGAGGACCAATACCGGAATTCAATATAGGTTCAAATCCGATAGCCTCTACTACCCATTAAAGATCAGCCGGACCGAAAGCGGAAGAACCAATATCAAGCTTACCATCTTCTCTTCGCAGGTACTCAATGGCTTTATCGGCCTCGGTAAGGATAGGGTAAATATTAACTCTAATCATTATCTGGTGGAACGAGAAAAGGTAGATGAGATTAGTCCAGAGCTGGCAGGACTATTTTCTACTAAGGACTCTTCGGGTCAGAGGAGGATCCATCTTTATGACTGGAAAATTGGCGGAGAGATATCCTCCTTTAAAGATGATCTATTGGTCAAAACGGATCCGGTGGCAACCAAGGAGCTAACATTTTTGGGCACTAAGTTTATCAACTGCCATCCCGCGCCCGATTATCCCTTCAGTACAGATAAGCCGGTGAAAACGATAACCGGGACCATCACCGAGAGGATGGGCAGTAGGATGTATCCCTGGCGGGCAGCAACAGTTAATGGGGTAGTCCTCTTTAATCCTCTAACCAACGATCTACTGCGGAATTATAATGAATTGCTGGGTGAGAGGGTAAGCATTACCGGATATCCCGGTCGGGGGAGTATTAAGATGAGAAACCCCTTCGACAAGCAGGAGGAGGTAATCAACTTCAAGCGGGTATTCTATGTAACGAATATCATCGGCTGGGACTATATCTGCGGCGACTCCACCAATGAAGAAGGAGAGGTGGTTACGCCCGATGTCCACTTCTGGTATCCTGCTTCCAAATAGATCGGCTGGACAATATAGCAGCTGATATTTAACTACAATAGATCAAGGCCTCTGTAATTCAAGCAGCAAAGGAATTACAGGGGCTCTTCTATTTATGGAAGTAGAGATTAATATCTGTTATTTCACAGTCCTCTAATCGAAGCAGTAAGATATAGTAATTAAGGTATGGGTAAGGAGGTGTCTACCATGGAGTATGTAGTCCAACGGGGCGATACCCTCTATTCGATAGCCCAGCGCTTCAATACCACCGTAGATTTATTGCTTGCCGCTAATCCGGAGATCAATAATCCCGATCTCATCTCCGTCGGCCAGACCATAACCATTCCCCCGCCCAAGCTGGCTCCTAATAAGCAGTGTCCCCTTCTGCGCCAGGACGATCAGGGTCCGGATGTAAGGCGGCTCCAGACCCTACTTCAGATTGCGGGATTCAGCCCCGGGCCAATCGATGGGATCTTTGGACCTCAGACCAAGCAGGCTATCTTAAAGTTCCAGCGCAGCACCGGACAGATTGAAGCTACTGGAGCTGCTAATATAGAAACCTGGTATGGTCTAGGTGCTGAGTGTGAGCCGATTTCTGAGGCAGTGGAGTATCAAGTAAGGCCGGGCGATACGTTATTTGTCATTGCCACTCGCTTTAATGTAACAGTGGAGAGTATTCTGCGGCTCAATCCCGAGATTACCAATCCCGACTCTATCTCTGCCGGTCAGGTTATTATGATCCCGGCCAGGGATAGCGGCGATGATCTTAGTTGAGGGTTACTTACTGAGACAATAATTATATCCTGTAATCCAAATAAAACGGCCACCGATAGAATGAATGAGAATATATCCCGCCTATATAGACCATTCCACCCTGCTTTACTTAAGTTAATCAAACGAACAGTGGATGCTGCTCACAACGAAGGAATCTGGGTTGGAATGTGTGGCGAGCTGGCCGGCGATAAATGAATGGCCCCTTATCTTTTAGGAATCGGACTTGATGAGTTCAGTATGAGTGCGGTCTCGATTCCAGAGGTTAAAAGCATTATTAGGAATATGAGCTTAGAAGAGGCTGAAGAGATAAGGTTTTAAGTCTATCGACTGCCAAGGAAGTGGAGGAATATCTGGAAGGACAGATAGATGGATGACCGAAAATGAACAAAGGAAGTGTCACAGTTGATTGCGGCACTTTCTCTTTATTTTTAACTAATTAGAGCATAGAGGAAAATTTTATCCAGTTTAACCACCATTACAGTTTGAGACTAGTTCAATTTAATATTGCGATTTAGGTAAGGTAAGATTTAAACTAAAATAGCATATTGGATTACTTTAAAAAGGGCTAAAAATCCAATGCGTTATAAATGTACTCTTATGTAGCTAAAAGGTACTCCATAAAAAAATAAAAACCCCTATTGTATCAAGGGTTTAAGGCTTAAGATATAAAAAATGGTGCCGAAGGTGGGAGTCGAACCCACACGAGCACAAGGCCCATTGGATTTTGAATCCAACGCGTCTGCCAATTCCGCCACTTCGGCACATTTAAATATATTCAATTCCCGTATCGACAATTAATATAATAACACAATGATTAAATTTTTGCAAGGAAAATCTAATACAAATTATTTACATATCCCCGGTTAACAATAGGTTAACCGGGGTAGATTTATTCTTTACTCTTCAATTGCTTCTACAGGACAGACTTCAGCACAGACTCCACAATCAATACATAAATCAGCATCGATATCGAACTTGTCATCACCTTCGCTAATTGCTTCTACTGGACATTCTGGTTCACAAGCTCCACAAGCAATACATTCATCAGTAATAGTGTAAGCCATTGTTATACTTCATCTCCTTTCTAGAATAATTCTTTAGATAATTTAATGTACTTAATTATAATAACATTTTAATTTATGCAAGTCAATTACATAAGTCATATAATTATTGGTTGCAAGAGACAGATTATTGACATAAAAGTAAATAAATAGTATAATATAAACAATAAATAGTTGATAAGGATATTATTTGCACGCCTATTAGTAGAGAGTAGTCAAGAAGTAACTGGGGGGAATATAATGAATTATGGAGTAGATGTAGATTATTTAAATGAAGAAGAAGTAGCAGAACTATTAGCTGTCAGCTCAGAAGTTATTGTTAAGTATCTCTATGATGGAGAATTAGAAGGTGTTGAATTAGGTGAGGAGTGGAGAATAGAAGTAGGTGACTTAAAAGAATTTATTTCTAAACTAAAAGAAGATAAAGAAGAAGAATTGAAATTTAAAGATCAGCAAGCAATAGAGGTAGATCCTAATTGGACTTTAGATGAATGTGGACATTGTGGTGAATTAAGGATGATGAATATAGAACTTTCTCCTTTCTGTTCAGTAGAATGTAGAGACGCGGTAGACTTTGGAGTGCAGAGCTTATAATTATATATGAGATTAAAAAGAGCAACTTATTTGAAGCTTCAAATAAGTTGCTCTTTTTTTGGGAAGGAATATTTTAATCCCTTGAATAGATATTTTAAATTTTTAAGACAATAGACCGCTATTCATGACTTGCACTGTTGCTCTTTGAATCAACTCGATTTCAGCTAATCGTTGTAAGCGAGTCCAGTTCTGTTCAAAGATTGCCTTAGTAACATCGACAGGTAGTCCTGTTTGTAAAGAGACAGCCTCTACTAAACGATTCTTACCAGTTGACTGTAAAGTATTCCAATCTTGGTCTAAAAGAGCTTGGGCTTCATTAGTAGTCAAGCCTTGTTTAACTAATCTACTTTCAATTCCTTGTCTAAGAGTAGGCTCAAGGGTCTTTAAATTACCTTGGGATAGAGCCTTTACCTCACTAGGACTCAAGACTCCTTTAGTCATCTGACTTAACTGATTATTAAGTTCAGACTCAATAACATTTATATTACCACTGGCAATACTTTCTACTTCACTAGGTGCAAATAATCCGTTAGTTCGTTTACTAACTTCAGTATTCAATTTAGAGTCAAGAAATTGATAGTTACCTTTAGCCAATGACTTAACTTCCTGAGTATTAAATAGTCCACCGGTCATTTCACTTACCTCAAAAGCTAAATCATCTTCACTAATAACTCCATATGCTTTTAGATACTTAACTTCATTAGCTTGATTAAGCACTAAATGCAGATTATCATTTCTTAATAGTGACCTTAAATTAGTTATTCTCTTATTACGACCAATTAATGGGTCGCTAGCTAAATCTAAGGTTAATTCAGAGCCATCGTTCTTTTTAACCCGAATCTTGTTAGCTAAAGGATACTTTTCAATTAAGTTACCTTGGATAACTTCTAATTTCAAGAAACGGCTTAACATCTTAGCTGTTTCAGCTCTAGTTACTAGATTATCTGGTCTAAAAGTATTATTAGGATAACCAGTAATGATACCTAACTTAGTAGTTAGATTAATAGAATTATTAGCCCAATGCTTCGTACTAACATCTCGATATATACTTTTGTCTAATTCAATCTTAGTCTCCATCTTATTAAGCTCTAAAGCTCTAACTAACATAGTTACTAATTCAGATCTAGATATTGCTTTCTCTGGTCTAAAAGTATTGTCAGGATACCCAGTAATAATCTCTTTGCGAACTAAGGCAGCGACATACCCCTTAGCCGGATGAGTCTGGATATCTTTCAAATTAGTAACACTAATTGGCGTTAAATTTAGAGTCTTAGCCAAACTAGTTGCAAATTCAGCCCTAGTAATCGGCTGATTTGGTTTAAAAGTGCCATTACCATAAGTAGACATAATACCTTTAGCCAATAAATTATTTATTTCTTTTTTTGCCCAGTGACCATTAATATCATTTGCTTGTCCAGCAGCAAAAGCTGTTGAACTCATCACTAACATAAGAATCATAATAATTATTCCTGTACTGATGATTCTTTTTTGCATTTGCGATTGCTCCTTTCTTTATACTCACTGTTTAAATAGTACCATATTTTATAATTAATTTCTAGATTATTACTTATGTAATTTATGCCCAAACTGTTAAGAAATAGATATTATTCTTGCAATTAAACTAATGAATACTTTCAAGGCGATAATATCAAAATAAGAAGAAGGCTTTTAAGACTTAATTTTTCAATTAAACAGGGATTATAAACTTTTTACTGAAATATAAATAAGAGTTAACAAATTTAGATAGTAGGTGATTAAAATATGAAAAAGTTAATTATTACTATGATTTTTATCGCTTTAGTGTTTGGAGCGATGGACTTTTTAGGGGCATTGCCGGAGGTAGGAGTAAAGTCACAGGCTGGTAGTATAAACTCAGCAGTTATTAAGAATGATTTTACTAAAATAGCGATTAGTGTAAAAGAAAAGGTTACAGATAAGGTAACAGATTTAATGTCAGATGAAAATTCAAAGGAGAATATTGCTCGGTCAGATGTAGGAGAAATCCATTTAGAAGGCGAAATTAAAAAGATTTATGCTGATCCGCGGGCTATTTCTATTAAGTTACATATGAACGATAACCATAGTAAGGTTGAAAATCCAATTAAAATAGCACCTAACGCCGTCTTTAAGATTCGTAAAGAAGAAGTTACTTTTCGTAGTTTAAAGATTGGAGATATAGTAGGGATTATTATGAATCCTAAAGGGAAGGCGCGTTCTATTACAGTTTATAATAGATAGGAGAAGGCTAAAGGAGGAGAATCATGGCAGAAAAAAAAGAAATGTTCTTATTAGATGGTAGTAGTTTATTACATCGTGCATTTTATGCTTTACCTACGAGTTTGCAGACTTCGGATGGAGAGTGTACTAATGCTGTGCTTGGCTTTACTAAGATGTTGTTACGTTTGATTGAAGATGAAGAACCGGATGCATTGGCGGTTGCTTTTGATTTAGCAGCGCCTACTTTTAGACATAAAGAATATAAAGAATATAAAGCTCAACGAAAAGAGACCCCCGATGAGCTAAAACCACAATTTGGTTTGATAAAAGAAGTCTTAGCAGCATTTCAGATTCCAGTTTTAGAATTAGAAGGATATGAAGCTGATGATGTGATTGGGACTTTAGCTAATAAGGGAGAAGAAGCAGGTTATCAAGTGACAGTTGTAACTGGAGACCGAGATGCGTTACAGTTAGTAACTGATAATACAAAGATTATGTATACTAGAAGAGGTATTACCGATATTGTTAATTATGATCTTCCTAAGGTAAGAGAAGAATATGAATTAGAGCCTAAACAATTAATAGATATGAAGGGACTAATGGGCGATAAATCAGATAATATTCCTGGTATTTATGGGATTGGTGAAAAGACAGCTATTAAGTTATTAAAAGAATTTGGTACGGTTGAAGAGGTATTAGCCAATATTGACCAAGTATCTGGAAAGAAAAGAAAAGAAAGGCTGCGCGAACAGGCAGATAAAGCAAGGCTGAGTAAAAGGTTAGCTACTATTGAATTAGATGTGCCTTTAGATTATGATTTAGATGCATTCTGTTTAAGCGAACCAGACCAAGAGAAATTAGTTGAGATTCTTAGTAGATTAGAATTTAATAGCCTTTTAAAAGAGTTAGGTGGTTATGAGACTCTTTCATTTGAAGAGGCTTACATATTAATAAATAAGGAGATCGAATTAGATGAAGTGCTTGCAGAGTTAAAAAGGATAGATGAATTTGCTTTTAAATTTAACTTTAAAAAGAATAAACCTTACCATCACCAAGTGAAAGGATTAACGATTGCTTGTAATGAAGAAAAGGTCTATTACATAGATTTAAAAGAGTTAGCAGTAGAAGAAGCTATTAATAAATTAAAAATTATCTTTGAAGATTCAACTATTAATAAGTTAAGCTTGCATGCTAAGGAGAATCTACTCTATTTAAAAGAGTTTGATATAGAAGTAGTAAATTTAACTTTTACTCCTTTATTAGCAGGTTACCTCTTGCGCCCAGCTAATAAAGAAGAGGATTTAGAAGATTTAGTAACTGAATACTTAAAAGTAGAGTTACCTAAGGTAGATGCGGCAATTCAAAAAGAGATTCAAACTGTTAGAACTCTATTTAAGTTAAGAGAAGTACTAATTAAAGAATTAAAAGATAAAGACTTATTTGAACTCTTTAATGATATAGAAGTACCTTTAATTCCAGTATTAGCTGAATTAGAATTGAATGGAATTGATGTTGATGAAGAAGAATTAGATAGATTATCGGCTCAATTACAAGAAAAATTAGATAATATATGTGAACAGGCATATGAGTTAGCCGGAGAAGAGTTTAATCTTAATTCTCCTAAACAGTTAGGAGTGATCCTCTTTGAAAAATTAGGCTTGCCAGTAATTAAGAAGACCAAGACAGGTTATTCAACTAGTGCTTCAGTCTTAGAAGAACTAGAGGATAAACATGAAATTATACCTTTAATCTTAGAATATAGACAGTATCAAAAATTAAAATCAACATATGTCGATCCTTTAGCAGATCTAATTAATCCTGAGACTGGTCGCATCCATACTTCTTTTAACCAGATGGTAACAGCCACTGGAAGGTTAAGTAGTACAGAGCCTAATTTACAAAATATACCGATTCGAACTAAGGAAGGCCGAGAGATTAGAAAGGTCTTTGTAGCTGAGGAAGGAAAAGAGTTACTAGCTATCGATTATTCACAGATAGAATTAAGAGTGCTAGCTCATATATCTCAAGATGAGAACTTAATTGATGCTTTTATCAATAATGAAGATATTCATACTAAGACAGCAGCGGAAGTCTTTGGGGTTGAAGATAGCGAAGTTACATATGAAGAACGAAGAAGGGCTAAAGCTATTAACTTTGGTATAGCTTATGGTATAAGTTCGTGGGGATTAGCAAAAGATATTAATGTAAGTAAAAAAGAAGCAGAGGATTACATAAATCAATATTTTGAACGTTATCCAAAAGTTAAAGTCTATATGGACCAGCGGATTGAAGAAGCAAAAGAGAAGGGATATGTTAAGACGATTCTAAATCGACGACGTTACTTACCAGAGATTAATAGTAATAACTATCATCGCCGTAGCTTTGCCGAACGAATGGCGATTAATACTCCGATTCAAGGTAGTGCAGCTGATATTATGAAGTTAGCAATGTTAGAAGCAGCGGATGCTTTAAAAGAACATAATTTAGAAAGCAAGATGTTATTACAGGTTCATGATGAATTAGTATTTGAAGTCGAAGCTCATGAACTAGAAGAAATCAAAGCAGTTATGAAAGAGAAGATGGAAGGCGTTATCGAATTAGACGTCCCGTTAATAGTAGACGTGAAAGCAGGAGAAAATTGGCGTGATATGAAAGAGTTAGAGTAGGTTAGTGTTGATTAAATGCTAAAGGGGGAATGATGGTGTTAAGTCAGGAGAAGATTAATCAAGTATTAAAAACAGCCTTAAATAAAGGTGGTCAATTTGCAGAATTATTCTTTGAACGAAAGGTTAGTAATCAGCTTAGTATGGAAAGTAGCAAGGTAGAAACGGTAAAGACAGGGTATAATTTAGGAGTTGGAATTCGTGTTATCAATGGGGATCAAGTCTCTTATGCTTATACCGATGATCTTGCCTTAGAAGCCTTATTAGAAACCGCAAAAGTAGCCGGGGCAGCTAGTAAATACCATGATAATGTAGTGATTAATAATTTAAAAAAAAGTAAGTATGATTCACCACATCAGATTCAGATTCGTCCCGAGACTATAGAGAAATTAAAGAAGAAAGAAGTTTTAGAGACTGTAGACCAATCTGCTAGAGGTATTGATGAAAGGATACAGCAGGTGATGGTCAATTATGTAGATTATACTCAGGAAGTCTTAATTGCTAATTCTCAAGGTCTATTTGTTGAAGATGAAAGAGTGAGGACTCGTTTAATGGCCAATGCTGTAGCTGCGGATGGTCAAATAATCCAGACTGGGCGGGAGACTCCTGGGAAACATATAGGCTTTGAACTGTTTGAAGAATATCCACCAGAAGAGATAGGTAAGAAAGCAGCCGAAAAGGCAATTACTATGTTAGAAGCTAGGCCAGCGCCATCAGCTAGAATGCCAGTAGTGGTCAATCATGGTTTTGGTGGAGTCCTATTCCACGAAGCTTGTGGTCATGGCTTAGAAGCAGATGCTATTCAAAAAGGTTCTTCGGTATATGCTAACCGGATAGGCGAGAAGGTTGCTAACG
>Ga0247721_100296_pt1 | contig 17916 bp, 26 predicted proteins | sample MSEWel2017_08_16_FD_189089 | JGI IMG/M metagenome (GOLD analysis project Ga0247721, IMG submission 189089) | Subsurface sediment microbial communities from gas well in West Virginia, United States - MSEEL Well Study Marcellus 3H_2017_08_16 | ecosystem: Environmental > Terrestrial > Deep...
TTGCTGTAGCTGCGGCTAGTATTCTTGCAAGAGATAAATTTTTGAGAGAGATAGAGGACCTGTCCAGTGAATATGGTCTTGATTTTCCAAAAGGCTACAATGGAGATAATGTACTTGAATTAGGTAAGAAATTTGTAAGTAAATACGGAGAAGCAGAATTGAAAGAAGTTGCTAAAACTCACTTTATAACAGCAGATGAAATCTTAAAATCTACAAGGCAGAATCTTTTTGGTTTAGTTTCTTAAAATTTTACCCCCCTGGGTCAAAAATTTGAAAAATCCATTGACCACAACTATTATCTGATATAAAGAGAGGGCTGCCTTTCGACGCCCCACCCTCTTTCAGTTTAATTTTAATGGGGTTTATTATAGACCAGTTATTACTCGTGATTGAGTTGTAGCTGGTCTTTTTTTATGCAATAAATGTCGTAATATGTATAAAATATATTTTTAGAAAATTATTTAATTAATTAAAGGATTTTTAAATAATACCTTTAATTATAATATAGTATATTAATTTAAAATAATAATTTAATTAAGGGAAGGAGTGGACTTTAATGTTTGAAAATGGGACTATCCATTTGATAATTGCTATTCCGTTTTTAATATTAGGTGTTATTATGATTTTTATAGTTCCTCCAGTAGGAATTTTGATTATTATTCCATCTCTAAAAGTTTTGGGGGCAGGACTAAATAGGAAAAATATTTAGTAGGGGGGTATAGTATGTGGGTAATTTTTTCAATATTTGCAGCTTTTATAAACTATAAAATTGCAGATAAAAAAAAGCATAATGAATTCTTATGGTTATTATTAGGACTTTGGTCTGGATTATTATCAACCATATTTTTATTAATTTCTGGTTTTATTGATTCTAAAAATGAGATGGAAGAGATAGACTGTATAGAACTAATTTAAAATTTTGGAGAGGATTCTAATGGAATATATTCTAAAAATCATCGAAATAATATTTTTTGCACCTGTAGTTAATTACTTTTTAGCAGATAAAAAAAATAGAGGAACATTATTTTGGACAACTGCAGGTTTTTTAATAGGAATTCCATCAACTATATTATTATTTTTTATGAATGAATATTAATATAATATCAACTTTTAAGGGGAATTAAATTGTTTAAAAAAATAACTCTGGTTTTGGTACTTATTTTGCCGTTATTTATATTAAGTGGGTGTGTTGATTATAATGAATTTTTCACTTCTATAGAAAACAATGATTTTTTTGAAGTAGCTAATTTTATAGATGAAGGAGCTAATGTTAATAAGACTGATAGAAATGGATATACGCCAGTTATGATATTGTCTAAAATGTATAGTGGTAACATGTATTCAAAAGGTGAATCTTTTGCTATTTTAGAATTACTACTTGAAAATGGTGCAGATTTAAATTATAAGCATAAACACAATGGTAATACTGCATTACATTATGCAGTGGAAAGTCAAAACTATTTATTGGTGCTAAAGTTAATTAATAATGGTGCTAATGTAAATATTAAAAACGATAAAGGGTTGACCCCTTTAGGATATTCATTAGAGACTTTAGTTAAAAATTATAATGATAGTGATTCAGCATCAAAAACAATACTGAACTTATTAATAAATGAAGCAGAGGTAAATTTTACAATAAATAATAATATGTCTCCATTAGATTATGCAATAAAATATGATAAATTTGATTTAATTCAGGCTTTTATTAATGCTGGTGCTGATGTAAATGAAAAGAATGTGGAAAAACTTGGCTTAACAACATTGAATTATGCATTAAGAAATAATAGAGAGGGCTATTTAATATATTATTTAAATGAAAGTGGTTCGGATATATTTTATAAAAATGAAAACAAACAAACTTCTTTAATGATTGCTGCAAAACATAATAATCATATTGACATTATTAAATATTTACTTAGGAAGGGGTTAGATGTCAATGCAAAAGACACTTTAGGAAAAACTCCATTATTTTATGCTTTAGAAAATGATATGGAAAACAAAGAAGAAATTATAATCGAGTTATTAAAAAATGGAGCTGATAAAAATATAGTAGATAGAAAAGGAAATAAGGCTGTTGACTATACTGATAATAAGAAGATAACAAATATTATTAATAATGGAGTTAAAACAGTTGATAGAAAATTCTTTTTAGAACCTAATTTAAGTGATATTATAAATGTTTTTAAAGAAAATTATAGTTGGTTGGAAAAGCAGCAAAAAAATCTAAAAATAAAAAGTTTTATGGCAGATTCTAAATCCAAATTATTATATATATATAATGAAAGATATTTAGACTCTTATAGTATCGGTAAAAACGATATGTTTTTATTGTTAATAAATAATGCAAATAATTATTATATAAGAAACCTAACTGAATATATTCCACCTACTTATTGGTTTCCCTCTATTGGTGTAATTAATTTATCTGATACTCAAAAAATATATTATGTTTATGGTCAGAGGGGATATCTGCTTGCTGACAGTACTGGTATATTATTATCCTTACCAAATGCAACAGAAGTATCTTTTTTAGTGGAAGATGATTTTCCTTCAGATAAATATTATGTTAGTGCACAAATATTGAAAAAAAATAACAATAGGAAAATTATAAAAACTGCTACGGATAATTATAGTGAATTTCATGATTTGGGTTATATGTATAGTAGTGTATCTTATAGAAATCTATTATCATATAAATATGAATTATATGAATGGGAAAATAGTTTAAATAAATTTAAATTAAGGGAGAAAGCAGAAATATCAGCAGTTGTTGATGAATTTGAATATTTTTTAGATTATTATGGAAATTTTACTGAAAATCATAATTATGATGATTTCTTTGATGAATATGAAGGATTTCCTAGAATTAATTTTAATGAAAGGGTTTTTTATTATTATAAAGATTTTTCTAATTATATTAAAAATAAGTATTCAGATTTATTTTTTAAACAAAAATATTTATATATTGGAGGAACAGAATTTATTGGATTAGATGATGGTCATATTTATAATGTAGAATTTGAATATGATGATATTTTAAAGCCAAATGATTATATAAACATAAAAGAATTAAGCTATGGAGGACATGAAAGAACAAACAGTATGGTTGGAAAATCTATAGTTGGGATAGAAATAATTGATACCATTAGTAACGAAAAATTTAAAAAAATAAATCAGTTAATTTCTAATTAGTACTTAATTTAATTGCTTTGAATAGTCTAAATTTAAATAAGATATAAATTTATAGGAGGAATAAAAATGATGCACTCAGACACAAGATTAATAATTAATATTTTTACTGAAGCGTTAATTCTTAAATTACTTACATTTTCAATTTTATTTTTTTTAATTTATTTTATTTTGTCATATATTAAAAAAAGAAAATTAAAATATCATATTTTGATTTTAAGTGGTATTTTTACTAGTTTGATAAATGTATTTATTTTAGGAGTGATTACTTTTGTATACGATTATGTATATCCAACACCAGAAATAGTTAAACAAATACATCCAGCTATTTTTACTTTATCAGCAATGTTCTTAATTCCATATTTTATTATAAGCTTACAATTGAAATCTAAAAAATATTTAATTAAAAAAAGCTAGTTGACTATTTTTTTATGGGATTAAAAAATTTAAGATTTCATTGACGCAACTATTATATAATTTAAAAAAAGCCGAATTTTTTCGGAGCTCCACCCTTTTCAGTCTAATATTAAAGGGACATTATTATAGACCAGTTATGACTCGTGATTGAGTTGTGATTGGTCTATTTTTTTATTTTAACCACAAAAAAGGAGGTGATGTAATTGGGTGGTCTATTATTATTTTTAGTTTTAATAGCTTCAGGTGTACTAAATTTTTTAAGCGGCAACATTATTATAGCCATAGCAGCATTTATAATTGCTTTTGCAGCTATTGGTTGAATAGAAGAATATCTGTTATGACGGCCGGCTTTCCTATTTTTTTAGGATTGTTGGTCTTTTTTTTATGTCTAAAAACTAAAAGGAGGTAAGTTAAATGACAAATGAAAGTAATGAAGCCAAAAAGAATGTTGATGGTGGTAGAGAAGACAGGTTGATTAATTACACTAAAGAAGAGAAAGATATTTTAAGAAAGACGGCTGCTCAAAAGGCTAATGATGATGAGTTTAAGGTGTTTTTGCATGTAGCTGAAACCTATGGTCTTGACCCGTTTCTTAATGAGGTTTTCTTCTGGAAGGACAAGAAAGATAGGATGACAGTCATGTGTTCTAGAGATGGTTATTTGAAGATAGCAAACAGGAATAAAGACTTTGAAGGCCTGGTATCTGATGTTGTGAGAGCTAATGATGAATTTAAACGAACCACTACTGGAATAGAGCATATATACGGAGGTTCAGATAGAGGCGATATATTAGGCGCATATGCTCTCGTTTTTAGAAGCAATCGTGAGTATCCTGTCTTCGTATTCGCTCCCTTTGAAGAATATAACGGCTATAACAGCGTCTGGAACAGGTATCCTTCTGCAATGATATTGAAGGTTGCCGAGAGTATGTCTTTAAAGAGAGCTTTCAGTGTCAGTGGCCTGGTATCACAGGAGGAAATGGATGTACAGAGGCTGGAAGATAAAGAGAAAAAGAGAAAGAGTAGTCAGGATGAGGTGATAAAACCAGCTGATGAACAAAAGAAAGAGAAAGCTATTAGCAAATCCAAAAGTGATAAGGTTAAGAAACTGACAGGCAGAGAAAAAGAAATCAAAGCCCTGGTTGATGGTGATGTTAAGTTGAGAAAAGACTTATTTGAATACCTGGAGCATGTAAAGAAGATGAAGGAAGTTGATAAGATTTCAATTAATGACTTGAGCAATAAAGAATACAGTGAGCTTTATCATATTCTGCAGAGTTTTAAGCGTATTGATAGTAAAAATATGAGTGCTTAATTTAGTGATAATTGGACCGGTGTAGCTTGTTATGAGCTATGCTGGTCTTTTTTTATGTCTAAATACTGTAATTATGCTGCACCAGATTGGGCAGAACAAGTTAATGCAGTTCTAATTTGAAGGGAGAATTATTATGTGTAGAGTAACTGAAAAAGCTCGAATATTTGATTTCTATTTATTTGGTGGCGATTTGGACTTTCCTGAAGGCTATGAGCTGTATATACCCAAGAAGCTGCAGCCATATTTTGACCTTTTAGAAGAAACCGATGAAGAAGATATTGAGTATGCATTATGGGAGAGTGGTGATTTTGTTTTATCAGCCAGGGATAAGTTCGCCATCTTCAATCAGAGAACAGGCGACTTTTTAATCTTCAGCATTAGTTTAAACACTAAAAGAGAGGGTTATTTCATTTCTTTAATCAGCTGTTTTAATACCGATACTGAAAGTATTGAAAAAGAAAGCTGTCCAGTAATTACTATAGATTAAGGAGGTGTAAGTCAATGAAATTAGATGAACAAATTAAGCTTTATACTGCTTTAGAAAATTACTTTTTAGAGAGCATAAATTCACATCGAGTCCAAGGTGAAGGGATGATTGTTCCTGTGGTAGAAGAGCATTTATTTCAGATAGCTATGGATAAACTTGCTGATGAAAAAAAGTGGGAGTTAAGAGATGAGCTTTTCTATTTACTTCATGACAACTTCAAAATGATAGACACAGAATTTGAGAGGATATATTTACACAAGAAAACAGGAATAGAAACTGCTGTTGGACCGAAAGAGGTCATCAAGTATGGGAATAGATACATCTGGGAAGATTTTTTGTTGACTGTAAATCGGCATTTGTAGAAAGGAGTACTATGAAAATTATAAGTGTGTTTATGGTGGCTGGTGTTCTTGTCATGGTATTTGGTGCAATTTTTGTCTTTCAGCCTAGACTAGATGATTATATCGAACTCTACGACTGGAAGAGGGTTCACTTTGTAAATAGAGGTGAAACACTTTGGGATATTGCCAGTGAATTTAGTGGTGATGAATACGACACGAGATTAGTTGTGGCAGCGATTAAAGAAGTAAATGGTATAGGTGCAATGCTTAGAATCAATCAAAAGTTAATATTACCAGCTTATTAGCCATCATGCAGTTTTCTGTGTGGTGGTTTTTTATGTCTAAAAGGAGGTGAAGTTGATGAATGGTATTAGAAATTTGTTTAAAGAACTGCTTAGAAATCCTGATAATTTGATGCTTAGAGAAGAAATACTGGCTGTTTTAGACTCTGCATCTGCTCAGGTGGACTGCAGCTATTACTACCGGTTGTATAAGAAAATTGTTGGTTAAGTGCAAGGTGGTCAATCACGAATAATGATTAGTTTTGGGAGGTGAATTAATGGCTGTCAATGGAGTGCCGAGTGATGATTGGAAAGTATCTCAAGCATTAGGACCTTATGTTAGAAAGCCTGATGAAGATGAGATGGAAGCTATGCAGAAAGATTTGAAGAAGAAACTACTTGTTTCTTGTGATAGAGAAGATGTTGACTTTAAAATGCCGTTCTAAAAATAAAAAGGAGATGAGATAAATGGTAAATATACAAAAGTTTAGTTTAAGAGTTGTGAAGGAATCAGGTGGAAGGTATGACCTGGATAAGCAAATTAGTAATCCTTACAGTGCCAGGGATTTGTTTGTTGAGGTTTTAGAAATGGATAAAAGGGCAGAGGAAGTATTTGCAATTGCTACCCTTGATGTTAAATCTAAAGTCACAGGAATTTTTGTAGTTAGTACCGGGACCCTTTCTGCAAGTCTTGTCACACCAAGAGAGGTCTTCAAAAGAGCTGTACTTCAGAATGCAGCAGCCATCATACTTGCCCACAATCACCCTTCAGGTGAACCAACTGCTAGTGCTGATGATATATCAATTACCAAAAAGCTGGAGAAAGCAGGTAAGATTATGGGCATTAATGTTTACGACCATATTATTATTGGTTCTAGAGAAAATTTCATCAGCATGAAAGAAGAAATGTTATTTTGAGTATGTATTGAGAGCCTGGTAAAAGCTGGGCTCTTTTTTAAATTACAAAAAATGAAAGGGGTAATCTTATGGCAAAAGTTAAAACAGCTGAACTGCTAAAAGAACTTGATGAGAGGATTGATAAGGTGCAGTCATCTGAAGAGTTTAAAGATGTGCTTGAATTTTTCTCTAAGTTTCACAATTACTCATATCACAATAGCATTTTAATTATGATGCAGAACCCGGAGGCGACCCTGGTCGCCGGGTATAGACAGTGGCAGAAGAAGTTTAGCAGACATGTAAAGAAAGGTGAGAAAGGTATAGCTATCCTAGCGCCCTTTACTTACCAAAAAAAGAAGTCTGATGTTGATTCTAATCTGAATTCGGATGATGAAAAGGAGGTGACCAAAACTTATTTTCGACCTGTTTATGTTTTTGATGTCAGCCAGACAGAAGGAGAACCTCTACCACAAATGGATTTGAGTGTTGAAAACACAAATTCCGCTTTATTTGAACCGCTAAAAGGCTATGCTGTGAGTAAAGGGATAAAGGTTAAGTTTAAAAGCTTGAGAGAGGCTCTGGATGGCTATTCTGAAGGGGGTAAAATAGTTATTAACACAAATGCTAATCAAACTGAAAAAGCTTCTATTTTAGCTCATGAAACTGCTCATGAGCTTTTGCATTTCAGTGGTAATAAGGATTTGAAATTAACCAAAGAAATTTTGGAAATGGAAGCTGAAGCAGTAGCATTTGTGGTGATGAATTACTTTGGAGTGGAGATAAAATCGGATAAATATTTGGCTTTGTACAAGAAAAGCTATGACCTGATGCAGAGTTTAAAGAGAATCAGTGATATCAGCTCAGCTATGATTGATTATGTTTTAGAAAGTGAATCTAAATTACAAAAAATATCTTAGGAGGGATTTTTGATGCAGAATACTTTAAAAAAAGAGAATGTTCAACAGGACAGCAGTGGTTTTATTGTAGACAATGACAGAAAAGCAGTCTGGTGTTTAAGAAAGATTAAGCACTTAAAAGAAAAACAGGCTAAAAATGAAGAGCTAGCAGAATCTGAAATAGAAGATATTCAAAAAGAAATTGATGAAGTTCAGAAGTGGCTTGATGAAGAAAACGATAAAATGCAGAATAGTATTGACTTCTTTGAATCGATACTTTATTCCTATGCTCTTGAATTAAGGAAAGAGGACCCTGAGCTAAAAACTCATAAACTTCCTTTTGGAAAATTGCAGTTTAGAAGTAAAAGACCGAAATGGAACTATGATAATGCAAAGTTATTGGATTTTATTAGCACTAACTACGGAGAACTGGTTAAAGTAAAAGAAAGTGTCGATAAGAGGAAGTTAAAGCAAGTGACTGAAGTAGTAGGTGGTAAGGTTGTAGTAAAAGACACTGGAGAGATTGTTGAAGGTGTTGAAGTTGTAGAAAGAGATGAAGAATTTCAGGTTAAGGTAGACTTCCAAAAAGAATAAATTCTCAATTAATTACAATTTTATGCAGGAATTTAATTTATTACAAATAATTATAATAGTAGAATTAAAAATATAAGGAGATGAAAAAATGAAATCTACGGGTATTGTTAGAAAAATTGATGATTTAGGCAGAATGGTAATCCCTATTGAGCTTCGAAAAACGATGAATATTAACAAGAAGGATGCCATGGAGATTTTTGTTGATGGTGAGAAGATTATTCTTAGGAAATATGAGCCGGCCTGTATTTTCTGCGGGAGTGCTGATGATGTTATTGAGTTTGAAGGTAGAACTATCTGCGGTAGCTGTAAGGAAAAGATTGCTGCTAAATAACGAAAAAATAAAAATAATTACAAATCGCTCTTACAATCAAACTTTGTGAATGATATAATTTTATTATCAGATAAAAGAGTTATAAGTTGATAATAAAACTAGCTGAGGTTCTCGAGGTGTTTAGTGCACTTTCTGATGAGGAAAGTGAGTTATTGGCAAATTAAAAACTTGGTAAATAGATTTTCTTGAATTAGAAAACCCCTTTATCACTGTTATTAAGACAGCGGTATTGGGGTTTCTAATTTTTTTGATTAATTCTTTTGAAATAGCATAGTTTAGGTTAAACTATCTTTAATTCCAGTAGGTCTTCGACATCAATCACCTCATCACTGATGACTATCTCTCTCCTATTCACATCTACTTTTTTGATTCTTCCGTAAATAGTTTTAAACCTCTTATTCCTGTAATATTTAATCTTAATCTTTAAGTCATTCTCTAAGGCCTGATGCAGCCTGGAATTAATCACCGCTTTCTCCTGGTCATCCAAAATTGGCTTTTCCCTATCATCTTCATGTTCCTTCAATTTTTTCAATCTCTCCCTGTGTTCAATCAGCATCATGGCGGTCCACTTCTTGTTCCCTCTATCCTTAATATTCATAAAAACAGCTCCTTTCTACTAACTATATTATAACATACAAATGTTCTTTTCTGTAGATTTTTAGCTGCTTTTATGGACCGTTTAATCTTCTCTTTTTAATGATTCTTCCATTACTGATTGAACATAATCTCTGATGGTTATACCCTCGATATAGAGCATATTCTTCGCTAGTTTATGGTTTTTATCTTCCAGTAATATTCGCTTTTTAGAATAATTTTTATCATCAGAATATCGCTGAAGTGGGAGGTCATACTGTAAATCTTCGATTTTCCTGTTTAGATAGTGACTTACCCGGTTATTATTTTTTCTAGCAAGTTTTTTGAATTTAGAGTATATACGACTATCAAAATTTCCTAAATACTGTTGCTTTGACATTTACATCACCATTTAAATTATTTTAGATTTAGACGCCTATTATTTCTCCTATTTGCTGTATGTACTTATCAGTTGTCGATTTTATCTTTTCTACTTTTTCTTTAGAGAGTCTATCACCAGTTAAAACCTCTTTGAATCTTATGCTGTTTAGAAGCTTCTTAACTCCTTCCAGGCTGTCTATCACTTCATTTAAATCACTCATTTTATTCCATCCTTTTTTATTTATATTAATTTATTAGATAGTCTATTACTAGATTATATGGGCTATAAAAGTTTATCGATACTACAATAATGCTGTTTTAAGTCTCTAAAAACCATTGTCTTTTAACCAGGAGTGTAAGTATTTTGGGTGTAGTGAATTTGGTTTAATATTATTAGTGGTAAGATATCCGATAACATCATTATTATACACAATAAGCGGTGGATTGGATGCTAAATCATTAAAGGCACTTTTATTTGATACAGAACTGCCATAAGGTGAAATATCATTCCAGATGCTTGTCATTGAAATATCACTGCCGTATTTACCAATTTCATTGAAAACTGATTTAGAATCAAGTTGATTAGTTGTTAATTTTCCAAGATATACTCCATCGCTTCCAACTAAATGCAAATCACCACTAGCTAAAATAGTTATTGAACTTAAAATAAGAGTTAAAGATATTATTAAAAATATAGACATGATTTTTTTCATTAATAATCACTCCTAAATTGTTAAAAAGATAATTTTATGGGCTAAAGCCTAACTTGTCTTCTACGATTATATCAAACACTGTTTTTTCTGGATTATGTTTTAACTGATTATCAATATTAGTTATACCCTCTATAAAATCCATAACAGTTAATTCTATTAAATCTCCTTCTCTTTTCAGTTGGGTTGCAAGCAAATCAATATCTATATCTGGTTGAGATTCTGCAACTATAGAAACAATCATAAAATTTATTCCATCTACTATTCCTTTAAGATAGGTTTTTTTAGCTTCTTTATTTAAAGTACTCCAGGTTTCTCCATTCATATTTTCTAATGCAAAAGAATTAAAAGAAAAAATAATTATCAAAAAAATGATTATGGTGAATGTCAAATACTTTTTCATTATTTCATCTCCCTTATCTTTTATAATAACAGAAACTATTTATAAATATAACTTCTACCATCTTCACCATATTTATCATAAATGTTAATCATACCATGTCCTGAACTAATATTTTTACTATCCTTACTAGTTCCTAGTTGTAAAACTATAACATCATGTTTATTTTTAAGTTGAATGAAACCTGAGCCACTATCTGAAGTACCTATAGACACACCATAATGGTCTTTAAGGTCTGCTTTTCCATAAACATTTATCATTCCAGAACCAGTAGTTGAATTACCTAAATTAGTTGTATTTTTCCTATTTTCATAAGTACTAACAATACCATCTTCACCATCTAAAATTATAGTGGTTTCACCATTAGAATTAGTTAGATAAATACTCTTAGCAATTATTTCATCATGTACTTGTTGAGCTGTCGTCTGATGCACACCATCATCTGCAAAACTAAAGAATATACCAATAAAAAGCATTGGATAAATAATAAATCTTTCAAATTTCTGCATAATTTCATCTCCCTCTTTAAATTAAAAATTATTAGCTCTATGAAATTCATTAATGAATATATCAACTTGGTCTTCTAAAGAATTCATTATATAATCTTTATCGGTTGAAGTGCCAATCATAGACTGATTATAAGATGGTGCATATTTTTTATAATTAGTTCCTCCACTAGAATATTCTATATTTCTTGTAAAATATAAAGCTATACCAAAACCTCCTGAATATTTATCACCTACAAAGAGGATTTCTACATATAATGTATAAGGATAAAAAAGACTTGATTCGTTTAATACTTCTATATCATTTTGTCTTAATGCTAATTCGATTTTACTTCTTATTAATTGTTTACTTAAACCAAATTCTTTTGCATCTTTTGATAAGTCAGCAATATGAACAAATAATTTTGGACTTTCAACTTCTAAACCTGTTCCCTGTTTTGCTGCTTTAGAATTATATGGGAGCATAGCAATTGTTAAAACAAGCAATAAAATAATAATTATTTTTTTCATAATTTCATCTCCTTTACAATAATATTTCTCTGAAAGTAAAAATTATCCTTTATATTAACTTTACCAGTTATTTTGAAAGCACTTTAAGAATAAAAGAATATAAGAGTAAAAGAATAAAAGAATATATAAAGTTAACAGTCTATGAATTAACTAATCTTAGCTTCCGCCAATATAACAACAATAATGGTTAGCTGTTAATATTCCTGACTGATTTTGTTTTTGTGTTTAGAAGTGTTTATTAATATAGAAATTGATGAACATTTATTCATAAGAATATATATGGTCAAGATGTCATGAATTTTCCAATATATGAAGTTACCAATATAAAATTATTTATTTCCAAGTGTTAATATTTGTATCTTTTAAGATTTTTAACTTCATATAAATTTAGGAATATAAGAGTAAAAGAGTATAAGAATAAATACATAAAAGAATATATATTATTGAGAAGTTATGAACTATCCAGTATAAGCACAAAGATTGCTAAGTATTAATCTTCATAATTTGTTTTATTTTTACCTGCATAAACATATATGAACTTGAAATATTTTTTTAAAAAATTTAAAAATGATTAATCTATTAGCTGCTTTATGATAACTTTTACTTAATGGCAGCTAATTTTTTTATTTATTTTTAAATAAATTTTTATATAAAAGAATAAAAGAGTATAAGAGTATTTATATAAAAGATGAAAAGAGTTTATACTTTTTTACTAGATTAAGTTATATCAACGGTTAGCACATTAATTAGCTTGGAATATTTCTACTTATATATATTTGAGCAAAAGAGTATTTATATAAAAGAATAAAAGAATAAAAGAGTAATTTTTACTTTAACTTAATTTCCGTGTTTGCATTGACATGTATTACTTTGTGGTATATCATTAATGTAAATAATTAGAAGGAGGTAAGAAATATGGTTGATAGCAAATATTATTCTCCTGCCGAATTAGCAGATATATTGAATTTAGATGCACGTACTGTTAGAAATCTGATAAATAATGGAGAGTTACATGCGGTTAAAGTTGGTTCTCAATGGAGGATTGGCGAAAAGGATTTTGAAAATTTTATAGAAGAAAATAAGAATGTTGATGTTGATGAAAGTTAGATTAAATTTTTTGAATCTTCTGGAGAGGAAGGTGAATTATTATTAAAATAATCAGTGTAACAAATCAAAAAGGTGGAGTTTCAAAAACTAGTACAGCGATTAATCTGGGAGCTGCATTAGCTGAAAAGGGAAACAAAGTTTTACTGGTAGATGTGGACCCTCAGTTTAACATGACAACTGGTTTAGGATTTGAAAAAAAGGAAAACACTATATATGAAGTAATGAAAGAGGAAATCGAATTTCATGAAGCTATTTATCCAACTAAGATAGAACCTGAAGATTGGACAGGCAAAATAGATTTAATCCCGTCCAGTATTGAATTAGCAAATGCAGAGTTAGAATTCTCTGGTGCAATTGGTAGAGAAAAGATTTTAAAAGAAGCTTATGATAGGTCCCAAGAAAATTTGGATAGCAGAAAATATGATTACATTATTCTTGATACTAATCCATCACTTGGACTTCTTACAATTAATGCAATGGCTGTTGCCGACAGCTTAATAATCCCTTTAGAGCCCAGTGTATTTGCTCTTGATGGTATGGAGCAGTTGATTAATGTGGTTAAACTTGTAAGGAGAAAAATCAATAAGAATTTGGCTGTTGAAGGTGCTTTATTAACCAGAGTCGATGGTAGAACAAATATTGGTGATGAATTTTATAATGATTTGAAAGAAGTTTTTGGTGATAAATTATTCAACACAGTAATACATCAGAATGTAAAGATATCGGAAGCTCAAGCAGAAGGTTTACCAATAAATCTTTATGATAAAAAAGCTAGAGGAGCTAAAGAATATCAGCAGTTAGCTTTGGAGATGATTAATAATGGCAAAGAAAGAAGTTAAAGAAAAAGCAAAAGGTATTTTGAAAAGAATGGAAGATGATGATGAAAATGAAAAAGAAGAAAAGAGTAAAAGAGTAAAAGAGCAAAAGAATAAAAGTTCTAAAGAAGAAAAGAAGAAAAGGTCCTTTATGCTAGAGAATAGTCAGATTGAAAAGCTCTATTTATTGAAAGCCAGAAATAATGATATGACATTATCTGAAATTGTAGGTAATGCAATAGATGATTATTATGAGGAACACAAAGTTTAAAACTTTTGAAAATGATTGTACCTGAAAGGAAGCGTTTTTTATGAAGGTAAAAGATTTTAATCAAACATACAAAAAAGAATTTTACCAGTATATTTTAGGAGATATGCCAGGTGTAATAGAAGTCCGGGAGTTTAATCAGGAAGGTCATGTTAATCGGCTTTGGTTCAATGATGTTTCAGAGCTTGCTGATTATAATTTTTCCGATGATAAGGATATTTATTTTGGTGTTGCTCGGCGTAAGAATACTACTTCTGGTAAAGCTAAAAATCTATCCCAGGTTCACTGTCTATGGGCTGATTTTGATGATATTGCCTTAGAAGAGGTAAAGTTTAAGATTCAATCTACCAGGGTCCCAAAACCGAGTGTCTTTATTAATTCAGGTCACGGAATACATACATATTGGTTTTTAGAAGAACCAGTAAATGCAAAGCATATCAAACCACTCCTCAAATACATCTCTAAGGCCACAGGAGCCGATTCTAGGGCAGCAGAACCTGCAAGGATAATGAGGCTACCGTACACTTTCAACAACAAATTTGAGCCTGTTTTGTGCGAAATAAAGGAATTTAATGAGTATGATAGATATTCTTTTAAATATTTGAAAAAGAAATTTAATTTAACTACAAATACTCAGTCAAAAACTCAGGAAGATAGGGTAAAGGGTATTAGGATGCCCAGCACAGATAGACCCTGCATCAAGTCTATACTAAAAGGTGTTGATAGAGGCCAGAGAAATTGGGCACAGGGCAGATTAACCAAATGGCTGCAGATGAAGGGGTATTCTAAGCAAAGAGCATTGGATATTGTGATGGCCTGGAATCATCTGAATAATCCGCCAGAGAAGATTGTTAAGATAAAAAACGATTTCTATTCTTACTGGAAAGAAGATTACAAGCTGCTTGGCTGTGCCATTCCAGACCCTGACCTGCAGGAGATGTTGAGCAATCACTGTGACCGCTATAATTGCCCTGTTAAAGGCAGCCTGGATAACTTAGAGCTAGATAACCATGTTAAGATTAATAACCGCTTATTTAGCGAATACAAAGACATTACGGGGTATGAATTGATTCTCTATAGTATTTTACTTCGTGAAAAAGAAGGATTGAATACAACACAGATAAGAAATAAAATTACTCATAAAGGAAAAGAGTGTATGAGTAGGCAAAGGATTAGCAAAGGAATTAAAAAGTTAGAGAGTATGGATTTAATTAGCACCAGAAAAAGAAAAGGAAGGGCAACTTTTTGTAAGGCAAAGGACCAGGGTACTTATGGTACCGGCTATACTCTTGTCAACAATGGTGTGATTAATGGTGCAATATATCAGGCTATTAAACCATCACAGCTTAAAGTTTACATATTGCTTTTAAAATACTCTTTTAACAATGGTTCTGTCTTCCCAAGCACATTAACCCTTTCTGATAGATTGGGCATAAAAAGACAGACTGTAAGCGACCATATAAAGGCTCTAGAAGATGCACTTTATCTTAAACGAAGATATGATTATAATGAGCGAGGAATGGAGACTTTAACCTGCATATTATTGGTTTAAATCTAATTGGAGATTTACTTCCCTGTCATAACGCCAACCTTTAGGGGGGGGTGTTAGAATAATCGACGGGGGGGTGTTAAAATAATCGACGGGTGATTAGAAAATTACCTTCCTGATATAACAGGGATTATAAGGGTAGGGTGTTAGAATAATCGACACTAATAAATAAAGTATTATAGGGGCTGTGTTCTTTTCGCTTTTATTTGTTATTAATTCTGTTTGTTATAAGGAGCTGATTAAATGAGCTTAAATTTAGAAGTTGGTAAAAGTTATAAAGCTAAAACTTATTTAGAAAATGGATATAATTTTCCTGAGGGAGAATATAAGCTTAAAATTATTCATGATGGATTTCCTAAAGACCCTATCAATCAGGAAGAAGAATTGGTTGTTGCTGAAGAACAATGGCTTGAAGGTTTGGAAGGAACTGAACAGTATCAGTTAGATTTAAATTCTAACTGGTATTACTTTGAGTTTCCAGAAAATGATGATGATATTGAGTATATGTGGATTCCTGAATCTGTAGTTGCAGATGTTTTTAATTAGAGCTTATATTCTATAAGTAAAAAAACATATGATGCTTGAAATTTCTTTTCTGTAGGAGGCGAGCTAATGACAGCTAAAAAATCAATGACTGAATCTGAAATATGTATGAATTACATAACTCCAGCAATTAATAGTGCTGGATGGGATAAAAAAAGACAAATGAGAAGAGAATATTATTTTACAGCAGGTAGAATAGTAGTTAGGGGTAAAGCTACTGCAAGAAAAAAAGGGAAAAAGGCAGATTATTTACTTGAATATAAGTCAAACCTTCCTCTAGCTGTGGTTGAAGCTAAAAACAATCAACATTCTATGGGTTCAGGCATGCAGCAAGCCTTAGATTATGCAGATATACTTGATGTACCTTTTGCTTATGCTTCTAATGGTGATGGGTTTATTGAGCATGATAGAATTACTGGTCAGGAAAGAGAAATTTCTTTGTCAGAATTTCCATCTCCTCAAAAATTATGGGAACGATATAAAAATCATAAAAATTATACTGAAAAAGAAGAAGAAATTGTCACTCAGGACTATTATTATGCCCAGGACGCTAAGACGCCTAGATACTATCAAAGAGTTGCAATCAATAGAACTGTTGAAGCAATTGCTAAAGGTCAGGATAGAATAATGCTAGTAATGGCTACAGGGACCGGTAAAACATTCACAGCTTTTCAGATAATTCATAGATTATGGAAAGCTAGAGAGAAAAAAAGAATTTTATTTTTAGCTGATAGAAATATTTTAATAGATCAGGCTATGATTAATGATTTTAATCCATTTAAAGATATTATGCAGAAGGTTGACAGAAAAACTGTTGATAAAGCTCATGAAATTTATATGGCCTTATATCAATCAATGACAGGAAGTGAAGAATGGCAGGAAACATATAAACAATTTAGTCCTGATTTTTTTGATTTGGTAGTTATAGATGAATGTCATAGAGGTTCAGCCAGAGCTGATTCTGCCTGGAGAGAAGTTTTAGACTATTTTTCTGATGCTACTCATATTGGTTTAACAGCAACTCCTAAGGAAACAGATGAGGTTTCGAATACTCATTATTTTGGAGAACCTATTTACACTTATTCTTTAAAGCAGGGTATAGATGATGGTTATTTAGCTCCATATAAGGTTGTACGAGTAAATTTGGATAAAGATTTAGAGGGGTATAGACCAACAAAAGGTAAAGTTGATAAATATGGAATACCTGTTGAAGATAGGGAATATAATAGCAAGGATTATGATAGAAATTTAGTTTTAGAAAAAAGAACAGATTTGGTAGCAGAACAGGTGAGTAATTATTTGAAGCCAAATAACCGTTATAACAAAAGCATAGTTTTTTGTGTTGATATTGACCATGCTGAAAGAATGCGTAGGGCTTTAATTAATGAAAATCCTGATTTAGTTAAGAAAAATAGCAAGTATGTTATGGCTATAACTAGTGAGCATAAAAGAGGTAAGGAGCAGCTTGCTAATTTTACTGACCCTGCTGAAAAATATCCCACTTTAGTCACTACCTCAAAATTACTTACAACAGGTGTTGATGCACAGACCTGTAAGTTGATAGTTTTGGATGCAAATATTAATTCTATGACTGAATTTAAGCAGATTATTGGTCGTGGAACAAGAATTAAAGAAGAATATGGAAAAAGATTTTTCACTATCATGGATTTTAGAGGTGTTACCAGAAAATTTGCTGACCCTGATTTTGATGGCGAACCTGTCCAGGAAGATGAATTTGAGCCTGGAGATTTAGAAGGGTCTGGATTTGATGGTGGTGATGACGATGATATTATAGATATTGATGAAC
>Ga0247721_100297_pt1 | contig 17904 bp, 11 predicted proteins | sample MSEWel2017_08_16_FD_189089 | JGI IMG/M metagenome (GOLD analysis project Ga0247721, IMG submission 189089) | Subsurface sediment microbial communities from gas well in West Virginia, United States - MSEEL Well Study Marcellus 3H_2017_08_16 | ecosystem: Environmental > Terrestrial > Deep...
GGGTAAAGTATTATATCCTTCCTTAATAAACTCTAAGAATTGTTCATCTAATCTTTTTTGCAATGAAGTTAATGATTTATTAATCTGTTCTGAATAAGTTAAATATAAAATTTTGCCCCATATTTTTGCAATCATCCCCCACTCTCTAACAGATAGCTCATTAGCTAATATCTCTTTTAAGCTTGCTATCTCCATCTTAACTTCCTGTTCCGCTGATAATTGCTTTAAATTCTTAATTCCACTTCTCACCCAATAGTTCTCTCTACCTTCTTCAATGATAGTTCCTACATCATTGATATCACTATCTAAATCAACCGCTTCCATAAGTCCTTGTTCAAAGCAATCATCTATTAAATATCTTAACCTTGGAGTAGAGAAATCAACTTTAGACTCTTTATTAGTTAAATAACTTTGCCATTCTTTCTCTAGCCAATTAAAAAAGTTATCTTGGTCCTGGACTTGATCAATCCTAATATTAAATAACTCTAATTTCTCTTTTATCAATTCTTTAATTGCTCCTTTAAGCTCTGACTTTACAAAGAAGTATTTAATTAAAAAAGCAATTATATTATCCAATTCTTCACAAGATATATCGACATCATAAAGAGACTTTATAGCAAAATTTAATGTTTCTTTCCTATCGGATTTATCAAAAAAGTCATTAGTCTTATATTTTATATAGAATTCCTGGAGTTCTTCCCCATCTAACCAATCTAAAATTTCTGTTGTTAATAGAGGAAATACTTCTCTATAACTAATTTCAATTCCAGGATATTCTTTAAGTAAAAAATGAGGGATGCTCTTTTTATCATCAAAGACAACTGCTATCTTCTCTTTGGTCTTATTTAAAACTCTTCTAATATGTAATTCTGAAGAATAAAACTCAATTATGGGATAGAAACTCTTTAATTCTTCCTGTAAATACTTAGATTTTAAAACTTGATTTCTATCAATAATTAAGATAACCTTTTCATTCATATCTTTAATTTTATCTATAATGACATCGTACCAGTTTTGTTCCATTATTTTATCCTCCAAATTTGACGTACGCTAGTTGTTCACAAGTCAATTTAGGAAAGAGATTCCTTTTATCTTTTAATTCCTGTTCTTCTTTAGATAATTTTTCTTGCATAGCTTGCATTCTACCTTTTCTTATATTATCAACTTTTATCTCTTTGATAGCTTTTTCTTTTTCCTGATAATAGGTTTTTAACTGTTTCATGCGCTCATTTATCTTCTCTTCCCATTCTAATTTGTTCTCTAAAAAGAGATTTTCTCCTCTTTTCTGTGCTGTCTCCTCTGCCTCTTGATATAGCTCTTCAATTTCATTCAATATTGATAAACCTGATCCTTTTTTAATGTCCAAATCATCAATTCTTTTAAATAATCTAGATAATCTACTATTATGACGTCCTGCTTCTTCAATAAAGATAGGGATATAATATTTACGAGAATAGTCATAGTTATTCTCTATTGTTAACTGCCAGAATGATAATAAACCTTCTTTACCTGTAAATCTACTATCATTAACCTCTAGACCAGTTACTCTCCCTTGTTTCTTAACATCTGCTATTACATCTCTAACATATTCATTTTTAAGACTGAATAATTCAGCTTCTTCACTATTGATACCTTTTTCTGGACTAAAGATTACTTGGGAGAAATGTTTTTGATAATTTTCGGTTTTAAAATCATTTTTAAAGTAATATATATCTTCTTGATTACTATATTCCTTTAATTCCTCTCCATGACTAATCAAGAAATCACTTATGAATCGCTTAATTCGTTCAGGAAGGTCCTGCATTATTCTTCTTTCTTCTTCACCAATATTTTTATCATCATCAGTAAATGGAATTAAGAATTCATCTTGTTTTAGAATTTCTTCTGCTTGGTCATACATCTTTTCAGCGATATCCTCTAGTTTTTCAGCCTCTTTTTGACGTTCTATTACAGCATCAAAATAGATCTTATCAAAGTTAAAGTCCTCCTGTAGAGTAGATAAGATGTCCCGTAATTTATCCTCTCCAAATTGCTCTTTGATCAATTCTAGTTTCCCCTCTAAAGTCTCTCTAACATATTCTTCTATTGTATCTTTTAATACAAAATTAAATATCTTTACATCTTGCTTTTGGCCTATTCTATCTATTCGCCCGATGCGCTGTTCTAGCTTCATAGGATTCCAGGGAATATCATAATTAACCATATAAGAACAGAATTGCAGGTTAATTCCCTCACCACCAGCATCAGTAGAAACTAAAAATTGTGCTTCGTCTTTAAACTTATTCTTCTGCTCTATCTTCTCTTCTAAGCCTAATCTCCCATTAATATAAGCAGTCTGATAACCTAAGGTCTCTAAGGAATCAAGTATATAATTTTGAGTTTCTACAAACTCTGTAAAGATAATCATCTTAGTATCAGGATTATTCTCTCTTCGTTTCACTTCATCAATAATCTCTAGTAACTTTCTTAATTTAGCATCATCATGCCCCTTAACACACTTGCGAGCAACCTCTATACAATCTTTAATAATATTCATCTCTTTCTTAAGAGCTCGAGGGTCCTTTAACATCACTTGATTCTTTTCTATTAAATCTAACTGTTCCTCACCAGATAACTCTTCAAAATCACTAAAATCACTATTAAGTATCCTAGAGATCTTTTCAACCTGTTGCAAAGTATTATACCGCTTTTCTAAAGAGCTTAAAATTGCCTGTGAGCTACTACAGACTATTCGCTGATAAAGCATTAATAGGAAGATCATTACTTGATTCTTTTCAAACTTAGCATAATTATAATATTCAGAAACATAGTTAATCACTTCTTCATAAAGCAATCTTTCTACTTTATCTTTCTCATTATTCCGATCAATTTCACAGGTAGAAGTAATTCTACTCTTAAAGAGTCGATTGCCTTCCATATCAACCGCAGCTCGCTTCTTATTTCTAACGGTTACTTTTTCGACATTAGCTGGTTTAAGGTCATCTACTTTATAAAAGAGATGAAGATCAATTAATTGTAGTAAATTCTTAAAGACATGAGGTTTTCCACTATGAGGAGTAGCAGTCAATAATAGAAAGATCGGAGTGATTTCTGCCAAAGCAGAACCTAATTTATAACGAGCTGTTTCTTCACCGGATTTATACTTAGTTAATTTATGAGCTTCATCAATAATTACCATATCCCAGTCAGCTTCTAAACAGGCCTGATAGATTCGCTGGTTATGTTCTTCTCTTCGTTCCCTTGCTCTCTTACCTAAGTCATCATGAATCTTCTTAGGTTTTAAAAAGTCAATAGAAGTTATTACTTGATCTAATCCATCCCAGATGTTTCCCTCTTGTCCGTGTAACTCAAATAAAGCCCTAGCTTTCTCCTTATCCATCAGGTAAAAGTCTTCGGAAAATTTAAGTCTCATTTCCTCTTGCCACTGGTGGGTTAAACCAGCGGGAGTAATGATTAGAACCTTATTAGCTATCCCTCTCATCTTTAGCTCCTCAAAAATTAAAGCTGCTTCAATAGTTTTACCTAAACCAACTTCATCTGCTAATAAACAACGAGGTTTAAATTGATTTAAAACAAAATCTAATGCTAATAATTGATGAGGAAGTGGTTTAATCTTAAAGTTAGTCGGAGAAACAGTATTATGTCCGAAATAAAAAGTTTCTAATTGATGAGCTAATGTCTTTAATTTAAATTTCTCAGTATAAGTAGTCATTCCTTGCTTAAACATAGTGAATGGATCTAAGACTAATTCTAAATCATTCCCAATCAATTGCATGGGTTTATCCATTTTTTCAAAGAATACTTGGTAATAGTCTTCATTGAATATGTTAGTTTTATCGATAATCTTACCTACTCCGTATTCAGGGTGGTTTTTACTTTTAACCTGATTACCTGGTTGCATACTAATCTTTCCTCCAATCTATTTACTATAATTAACTTTAAGAATTTAAGACTAGATATAACTATCAGCATAGACTAATTTTAGCCTATGCTGATAATAAAATTTGTTCTTTCAATATTTATTTATCCAACTTCATTCTTGCAATATCTACGAAGTCTAAAATATCTCCACTTGACCTCAATGTTGATTTATACAATCTATCAGCTACCGTAAGAATATCCTCATAATTCTCTTCTTGATAACACTTTGTAAACCCGTGAATCAGTGCTTCTTTACGTACATTCTTAATCTTACGACGACCATTCTTAGCTTTATCAAGTAGCTTCTTCCACGCTCGTTCTAATGCTCTTTCTTGCCTCTTTTTCATCTTTTCTTTTTCCTGCTTAGTCTTAGGACGACGATACTCCCCATCTTCCATAATAAAGTTATTGTCCAACATATCTCTTAATTCAGGAATTAAATCCTTAGTTTCCGTGACTACCTGTCCATAACTAGTATAGATTTCACTATATTCCTTAGGTTCATCTAAAAAATTATATAACCAAGTTAAAGCGGATTTTTCATCACTTACAAATAAGACTTGATTACCTTCTTTAATATCATCTAATTCATCTAACTTCAATGATGCTTTCCATTCACTATACTTATCGGCTTGTTCTTCTAAAAACCAATATCCATCTCTCTCAACAAAATTATCATGTAATAATTGATAAAAATTACTAGAGTTGTATTTGATTTTAAAACCGTTCTCTACATAATGAGCTAACATTTTAGAATATAACATCTGTTCAGTTCGTTCAATATTAGCTTCTATAGGCAAATGATCTAATTGTTGCTTAATAAATTCGGCTTCCATTCCTTCGCCAGCATTCTTTAAGAATTTATCTTCAAAATCTTTCTTAGGTTTGTAAGCATTAATTACTAAATCATTTTTCACAGCCCCAGCAGATGTCACCTGCTTAAAACTACCTTGTTTTTTATCCAAAGTGGAGACTTGGGCTATAATAAAACCTGCTCGAGTAATACTTTCTTGAATTGAATTCCAGACAGAAGCTTTTGAATTATGAAATACAACTGTTATCCAGCGGTTAGGCTTTAAAATACGATACATTTCTTTAAATCCTTGGGTCATTAATTTAGTATAATCATTTAAATTTTTATTTTGAACATTATTGACAATAGCTTCAGAATTATTATTCGTGTAAATTCGCAGCCAAGCTTCAGAAATAAAGTTTAATTCTGAATACATAAGATTATCACCAAAAGGAGGGTCTGTAAAAATATAATCAATTATATTATCTCTGATTTGGCTACAATCTGTTATAGAATTATTTGAAACTCTTACATCACCAGCAGAAAGTTCTTTAGATAGCTTTTGAATAGGTTTTATAATTCCCTTAGGTCCGTATAGTTTTCTATACAAATATTCTATGACATTCAATTCTTTCATGGTAGACGGAACATATAAAGTGCCAGATACAATCCCGGTTCTGGAACCATACCTTGACATCTTAGAGTTATTTGCTAATAGAATTAATAACACAATTTTCATATGTATACTTTTTATTTTATCCCATAAACTACTTAAAACCCATAAATTTCTTTTTGTATAAAAATGATGAATATGAGTCAGTCCATGAGAATTTTTAGGCTGTTCAGTGTTATAACCATTTGGCAATTCATTTGTTGGAAACCAATAAGGTATCTCCATATTTTGTATTTTTTGAATCAATTCTAAATCGTTTTCATCGGGCTTTTTTTCAAATCTTGTTTTTCCTATAGAATAATTAATCAAAACAGGAACCTGCTTGGCCATAGTAACTTCCTTCCCAATAGAGGAATCATAAATAGTTTCCATAGCCCGCTCACTATCCCTCTTGTTTAATTCTGCCTTACAATGAGGACATTCATAATTTTTATTTACTTTTTTATTTTCTTCATCTACTGCAGCATCCCAAAACACATATTCCTCATTACAATAAGGACAAATAAATTTGTCACTCCAAACAGTGTATTCTATCTTTCCCTTTTCATTTTCATTAAACAATTTTGGCTGCTTTCCTGTCCTAGTATTTTCAGCACTTTCTATATGATTTGTTTCATACAACCAACTACATTCTTGTCTTATGTTTTTTAAAAGTTCATCTACTTCTTTTGTAAATTGTTCTGCATTAATAGAATTATTATAATTATAAGCAATAAAAGATGCTATAGGAGATAAATCTGATAAAATTGCTTTACGTCCTAAACTTTGTGATGCTACACCTGTCATTCCACTGCCACAAAAACCATCAAAAACTATATCTTCTTCCTTAGTATAATGTTGAATAAACTTAGTAATTGCTTTATGTGGCACCTTAGTATGATATGAAAAAGCATTATAAATCGAACTATTTTTCCCTTCACTTACATCCCCAACAAAAGGTTTCCGTTCATAAACATCATTTTCAGGATCATATTCTGTTCCATACTCATCAATAAAATCATTTAAATAAGGATTAGGACAAGCTGTATAATAGGGCGGATTAGATAATTCTATAATATCTTCATCTTTCCCTTTAGGAAAACCTTCAACTTCCTTTACTTGAGATAATAATTTTTTAAAATGTTTTACACTATTATTTTCATCCATAAAATACACCTCCATAAATATAATTAAAATAGTTTTTATTTTGTAAAAATGATAATTACTTCATAACACCTTTGTCAAAACCAAACTATCCAATTTTCTTTTCAAATTCATACTTTAATTTGTTTATTTTAGTTCGAGCCCTATATAAAGCATTATCGACTGTACTAATACTACCATTTATTTCTTTAGCAATCTCCTTGTAAGATTTTCCTTGTAAATATCTATTAAAAGCTTTTAATTCTAGTTTAGTTAACACCTTTTTAAGTTTAGAAAATATTTCTTCAATTTCTTCTTGATTGATATAATTTCTTTCTGGATTGTCTTTATGACTGGGTAAGATATCTAATAATGTTCTACCTCTGCCACCATCATCTTTGGAATAATTTAACTGCTTATTAATCGACGTTGAATTATTAAGCGGCATATGTTTTTGACGATTGGCAGTTTTAATTGCTGAAATCAATTGACGTTGAACACATAAGTAAGCAAATCCTCTAAATGAAGCTGCTTTATTTTGATTATAGTCTCTAATTGCCTTATATAAGCCAATCAATCCCTCTTGAATTACATCTTCATTATCCAATCCTTTAATATAAAACAGTTTTGATTTAGCATAAACAATATCAATATTATTATTTATTAAATATTCTTCAGCCTGTTTATCACCATTTTGAGCTAAATGAATAATATCATTAATAGGCATTGTATTATATTTCAATTAATTTCCCCTGCCTTCATTCTTAATTATCTTCAATAAAATTATAGCAAGAAATCCATATATAATCAAAATTTAAATCAAGACTAAATCATAAACTGTTATTAATACTAAATCAAGTAAAATTATAAGCTTAAATAAAAAGCATTCTTCATCAATCTTTGATACCTACAATAATCTTTATTTAAATTATATTACTTTTTGCTATGAAAAAATAGGGAGTTATTCTTAATTCCCTATTAATATCTAGTTATTCTACTTATCAGCCGCTTTCTTTATCCTAATATTACTTCTATCACCTTGCTCTAAAACTTTCTCTTTAACCTCATCTAATTTATTAACAAATGCTTTATAATCCAAAACTCCCGCTTCACTAAAGATTATATCTTCAATTTCTTGTCCTGAAACTTCAATTTCTCTAAGTTCAGAGAAGAGATTATTTAATGCTACTACTAACTCTCTATCTATTCGTTCAGGCAAAGCCTCTTTATTCTTAATCTCATTGATTAACTGCTTCTGTGTTGGATCTAATAATCTAATATTATCTTGATAATTCTCAATTTCATTTAGAATCTGCTCTTCCCATTCATCTTTAATATCAAAGATCTGATCCCACATTTCATCAAGAGTAGCATTGATATTCTCTAATATATGATCATCATATTCTGGAAAGTCACAATAAGGACATTTATAATCTTCTTCTAAGTAATCTTCTTCTAATCTATCACACTTAGCCTGTGATAAATCTCTAATTTGAATCTCTAATTTACTTAGCTGAGCAGTATTTAACGCTCCTCTTACTCCTTTTAAGACTTTCAACTCTTTTAATTCTGGATTATTCTCAATCTCCTCTAGCTTATCCCAGTCGACTCCAGCACCTACTACCTGCTCATGGTGTTTAGCATAAATCTCTTTATACTTCCTCTGGTACTGCTGAAGCTTACCCTTAAGGATTCGCCGGTCTTCATGTTCTAATATTGCCGTTAAATTATCTACAATTTTTTCACATTCGCCAGCAATTTTTCCTAACTGATTAACATCTTCATCAGAGAAGAAAGTAGAATGCTCTCTAATAAAACTAATTGATTCCCTTAAATATAGATAGGATTCATAAATATTCTCTTCAAAGTCTTCTAAAAACTGAGTTATATTCTCTAAAAATCTTAATCCAATCTCTAACTTCTCTAATTCCATATCACCTAATACTATCTTTTTAAGTCCTGCAACTGTCTGAGCTTTCTTAAACTTACTAATTGGAATAGCTTTCAACCCTTCACGTTTATCTATTAAAGAATCTATATCAATAACATCGTCAGGGCGTCTCTCAAAATTCTCTAGTTGTCTATCAACCTCTTTAATCTGCTTTTCTAAATCTAAAACTTTATCTCTAAATTCCCGCAAAGCATGAGGTCGGTCTTTCTTCTGTCTAATTAATCCTGGATTTAAATCTAACACCTTAAATACTTTACTAACTTCATCGATTGGAAAATCCGTTTCTAAAGTTATATAAGGTATTTTATCAAATTTATCTAATCCTGATGACAACTCCCGTTTCAATTCAGAAGCAGTAATCGTTCCACCACCACGCTTCTTAAGATTTGCTTCTCCGTTATAAGTTAATACCACTAAGATTAAATAGACTAATTCTCTATTTAATCCATAAGGAGCTTCAGCTAATTCTTCTACAATCTTTTCTATCTTCACATTCTTGCCTTGGTTATCTTTTAATTTATTTAAGATCAATCTAGCATATGGAGAATTACTAGTATCAGTATAGTTATCACTATCTAATAACTCTAATGCCTTTAACAAATTCTGCGAATTACTAACTGTAACTTTTTCATTACCACCTAAAATATCATCAATCGTTCTTTCTACTTCCCCTTTTATATTACTTGGAGAAATTTGATTAGCTAGTTTAGGATATTTATCATATCTATTACTGAAGTAACTTCCAAATAAAGCAGGCTTAACTTTATAATAATACTCTGCTAAAGTGTCAGGTTGTTGGCTAAGTAAACTACCAGCACCAGAATAAGTACCTCCATTTTCAACTTTAGCATTAATTATCTTATCTAATAGTTTCTTTCTTAATTTAGCCTTACAGTCTTTTAATTTACTCCGCATTACATTCTTAGGATGAGGAGAGCTTTTAATCAATGATTCTATAGCCGCTGCTCTTTTTAATAGAATATCTAACTCATCATCATATTCTAAGTTTAATACTGCCATATCTGCATCTTTTTTAACCGTAGTACTATCTAAATAAGGAGAAACAAAGACAAAATTAAAGTCACCGTCTCCTCTTTCTACATAAGAAGAACCATCATCATATATAAAAGATCCATATCTAAATGATTTTTTATCAGGCCAATAACTATAATCATCATATACCCGCTCATAATCATCAGCATTATAATCTAATTCAAAGTTATTTATTAATACATCTAATAAAACTTCATCTTCTGCACCATCATACAACTTTTCAGTCTTACGTTTAATGATAACATCATAATCTACAGTATGATCTAAGTCTATATAGTAATAGTTATTTTTATTCTTAGCAATAAATTGACCATCAGTAACTTCCCGTAATTTATTAAGCACCATTTCAATTCGATCGGCACCAGAAAATTTATCAGAAATAATTAATAGTTCATTTGCAATTTCTTCAGGAGTAGCCCCATTACTAGTGGTCTGTCCATATAACTTCAAAATAGCTAAAGCCTTCACTATTCGTCTAGCATCTTCTTGTAAATTGTCTCTTAATAGTGGGATCTTACTATCTAAAGTATCAATTGCTTTTACTATCTCTGCTACTTCATCTAAACTCTTAATTGTATGACGAGAAGCTATTAAATCAAAAATCCTATCAAAAGTAATAAATTCAGGAAACTCTTCATTAAGAATATCTTTAACTTCATCTACTGTAAACTGAATGACTCCTCGTTTCTCAAAATAAGGAAGTTGATTAAAAATTTTTATTATATATGGATGAATAGGATAAAGATCAATAAATTCTTCAATTCTACTATGTACCTCGGGAATCTGTTTAGCATATTCAGCTAATAATTCTTCCAATCTTTCCCTTTGCTCTAAGTCTTTATTTAAGACTCGCTGAGAAATAACCTTCTTAATATCCTCTTTAGAAATAGTAATTAATCGATATCGTTCTGATGTACGTCCAAAACTATCAGCTTCATCATTAAACTCTGGGTTAGTTAAAATATTTTCCTGCATAGCTCCAATTAACATAAAATCCATAGATTGACTAGCCTGGGCTAAGACTCGCATAAACTGTGTATCTCTGTGCTTCTTTTCCTTCTTAACTTTCTGCTTTAAAAAGTCAGAAATCTCATCAATGATAACTACTAATCCCATCTGTGGGTCTTCAGCTTTAATTATATCTAAGATCTCTTTAACTTTTTCTTTATGATCAAAGACCTTATCTGGGTCAATTGTAGGAATCTCGATTCCATACTTCTCTTTTAATTTTACTTCTAAACGATCATAAAAATAATGACTTAAATCTGCTGCTCCTGATTGTAATTCAAATTGAACAACTGCAAATTTCCGATTAAGATTCTCAGTGAATGTTTCTTTTACTTCTTCATCCTGAATATAATGTGATAATTCAGGGTTATCCAATAAAGCAGACAAGAATCCTAATAAATGTGATTTACCAGAACCATAACTACCAATAATTTGACATGAATTATGCTTAGGTTTTGCTAAATCTTTAGCAATTTCTTTTAAATGTCCCTGTAATCTTTCAGAGATAATATATTTACTTACTATCTTTTGACGATTCTCCTCATTATCAAGATCGTTATCAATATCAACAACATCTTTAATCTCATCAAAGTTAATTAACTCTTTGACTTTCATTAATTATCTCCCCTAACAATAACATTATCTATCTTCTCATAAATAACCTCAGCTAAATCCATCTCACAATAGTCATCACGACCAGGATTAGAATAGATAGCTTTATTCTCCCTTAATCTAGCATCTAAAAATAATACTGCTTGCTTATTTCCTCTCATTAAATATCTAAATGCTCCAATAGGATTGATTTGATTCAATTCAGGTGAATAAAGAATATTAGTATTAGTTAATACTATCTTTTCTCCTAAAGTATTAACCCAACTCTTCAACTTATTTCCGATTCTAAGATGAACTTTACCTTCAGGAATCTCTTCCACTAATTCTAAGGCAACCTTTTCCACATCATATACTTCCCAACCATTATCCTGTAGATACTCAATTATCTTATTAGCCTTAGCTGGACTATCACCAATTAAAGCTAATAGCTTATAATGATTATCTCGATTTGCTTTTATAAGATCATCTAAATTTACCATTTGCTAATCACCTCTTTTATCTGAAATTTTAAAATAATTACTATTTATTTAAAATTAAACTCTACTATATTATAATACTACACCAAAACATTAATTTCCTGTATATAATGTTATTTGAATTTAATTAACTCACTCCAAAGAACCCCTAACCTTAACCTCATCCTGCCACCGTGAATAATGCCGAGTATATTTAGGCGTGCATATACTTACATCCATAGCATACTCTTCTAACGCCTTAAGCTGATTACCAAAGTGATCTCCATCAAAACTCGTAATTACAACTTTATACTTCTGCTCTAATTTTCGACATTCCTGATATAACTTATTTAGATTCTCCTCACTAATATCATCGTATAGTTCTATATGATCTGTTTCAAGGTCATCAAAGTACTCCTTAGCTAATTCACATAACCCTTCATCCTCTAATACATAGATTCCTATCATTAATAAAGCATCTTCTAACATGTTTTCTAAAGTAGGAATCCAAACAATTTTCTCCTGTTCTTGCTTTTCAGAAAAGATATTCTCTGGAGTTAATATCCAAGCTGGTCGACTATTCTCGGATAAGAATAAATAATGACTTGGATTAATACCTCCATGATTGGGGTGACTTCCACCTACTAATATCTGTGCTGTTAAAGTTGACATTATGATCATCTCCTTTTTAAGCTAATAATAACATAACACCTAGGACATATTTCGTCCCAGGCATTAAATAACCTATAAATCTTTACTACTTTTTCACTTCACTTAATACTCAATATATGTAACGTGCATCCACTTATAATTCCTTAATCAAATTTCTTATCAAATTGCATTGATCAAGTATATATTCTGCAATATTTTCTGCTGTTTGAGATGAACTATCTAGATCAACTTCTATCCTTTCTGCTTCATATATGTCTTTACCTAATTCTTCTATAGATAACTTTCTTAACTTCTCTTCTAACTTAGAAGCAACAGCAGGTGAATATAGGTGGACTTTAACTGACGCCGAAGATTCAAGGTCTGTTGTATTACGAATATCTTTATATATAATGTAAAGATCAACCATATCTTTTCTAAATAACTCTTTATCTTTTAAACATAAAAATTGAATCTGCATATGCCCCTTAGATGATTGGTTTTTCCATAATTTTAGCTTAAACTCTTCTGAACTTAAATCATCCTTTTCTTCCGAAATTATTTCATAAACTTCATCTACTACTGCATTTAAAAATCTATGTAAATCCTTTCTCGCCTGATCTAGTACTAAATAATCCTTAAGATACAACTTCCCAGCCTCTGATAATTTTTCCATAGAATCATACCTCCGTTAATAATTTTATAATTAATTCATTCTCTTCAACTAATTTATTAAACTTTAATATCCTTCCTATATCAAGATCTTTATTCAATAACCTGTTACCTAAACAATTCATCTTATTTAATGAATCTTCCAATATTTCATAAGGACCTATAGCTAAATCAATTAATAATCGCAACAAATTCTCTTTTGCTACTTTAGAAGTTTTCTCTTTACTTAATAATTGCATACCTCTACTAATTAATTGCCTGTGAGTTAAAGTAATCCAACCATCTGGATAATCTTTTGATCTTTCCTCAGGAGTTAAATAAATCTTAACTTGCTTCTTATCAGGATAGTTATTATTTAAAGCTAAACTATACCTTTCTAATTGCCTTAGTTCAGTCTTAGAATGACTACTTTCACTACTTAAAATTTTATGTTCAATTATAATTACGAAATTTTCTCCAATAATACTTATATCGCTACAACAAGCAATCTTTTCATTACCTAATATGATTTCACCTATTGTCATTTCAGATTTAACCTCACAACTCTCATGCCAATTTGAAGGCAAATTTGCTTCTTCGCATTCTTTTCTTAAAGTTTCTTTCAAGAATTCATCTTTCAAACCGTGATTTTTACTTGGATCAAGGAAATAAGCTAAATACTTAGTGAATCTTATCTCTCTAGTTCCTTTCCCACATATCGATAAAACAGGCAATGGAATTCCTCGGTTAGTTATATTAGTAACTTCTTTAACGAAAGGTAATTTTTCTTCTTTCCAATTCTCTAAAAAGACTTCTCTTATATTGCTAATCTTTTTTTCAAGCTCATTATTAATTCTCGACCTTTTAAATGCAGTCTTTATATCTTCTATTGCAACTTTGAGATTGTTTTGGAGATTATTTTTATCTTCAGGGGCCTCTAATGTATCTTTTATATTCTTTATGGCTATCTTTAATCTACTTAAATTCACTTCTTCACCTCCTGTTTATTTATATAATAACATACTCCCTAGGACAAAATTTGTCTCTTTGGTAAAAAAGATAATAAAATCCATATTTTTCTTAGAATTTTATTAAAAAACTGGCACCACAATTATATTTGTAATACCAATTAGTATTCCTTTTACTTTTCATCTATTTCTATCACTTCTTGTAACTCCTTCTTAAACTCATTATACCCATACTGTCCTTCTTGACCTTTGTTAGGAGATAACTGAATAAAAGCAAAACGCTCAAAATTTTTCTTAGAAACTATTTCTCGTTTATAAGGATCTTGAGGATAAGTAATAATAATCTTTTCCACTGGTCGAATTGGTCTTACGCATCCTTTAGGTGGGTTAATATACTCAATCTTACCTTCATAATCAGATAACTTATTAGTAACTTTAGTTGGTGCCGAAACACTATCTTTATAAAGGCTATCATATCTACGATACTTAACTTCGATTATAAAACTTTTTTGCAATCTATCATTTAAATCATAAATATCTACTCTAATATCCGGAGCTAAAGGAGTAGTTGTTGTAAAAAAACGAGCTTCTTGAGGACTAAGTTCATCCTCGGAACATACCTCTATCGTATCTTCATAATAGACCTTAAGTCTATATTTTTCATTCTTAAAGTTAATCGCAGTTCCCGCAGGAATCTCAGTAATAATTGCTTCGTTCTCCACTTGTTCTTTTAACCAGTCATCTTCCTCCCACTTAAAACCTAATTCTCTTAGTGCATTCATGGTATTGATTAACACATAATACTCATATAGTTTAGAGGTTTCTTTAAAAGTATAGTTCTTCTGGGGAGAAATTTCCTCATCTTGTCCATGACTTAATATATTCTTGTAAAGAGTATAGATTTCTTTATACCTTCTATCCTTTAATAAACGTTTAGTCGGCTTCTTAACCCTTCTAAAATCTTGATTCTTAGTATAAAGCTCACTATGAAGAATAAAATCAAAATTCTTTAATAACTTATTCGCACGACGTAAATTCTCTGTAATACTATCTATAGTCAGCTGCCGATGTTTAATCTCTTCTTCTCTTCCTTTCATCTCTCCTTCTGTCCGCTGGATCTCATCATTTAATACATAACTATTCCATTCAGCTTTTAACTTTTTTAGTCTAACTTTTCGTTCTCTTATTTGTTGTTTTAATCTTTGACAACGTAACTTCTGTTTGTCTCTTTCTTTCCTGAGCTTCTTTTCTAATTTTTTTAACTTCTTCATAATAAAATCAACCATCTTTATAAACCACTTATTCTCTTTATTATCTAGGGTATTTTCAACTACTTTTTGATATAAGATATTTGGATTATTTACTGAATTATTTAAGGCCTGTCCTTTATTACTCGCTAGCCACCTAATCGCCTTTCTATCTAATCTAAACTTGCCGCTTGTCTTCTTATATTCTTTACTAATCGACTGTAAGGGTGACTTTAAAATATCATTAATATTAATAATAATTCGCTCTAAACGATCTTCTATTAAATCCAATAAAGCAAGTTCAGACTGTAATAAGTCATAGTGATTCTCTCTTAACCTTCCACTTGCTTTAAATGAGTTAATATCAAAGACAAGGTCATGGATTAATTGATTAATCATCTTCCTTAATTTCTTTATCTGTACTTCGGAAACATTTTTAGGTTTAATCTTAAAAGATGAATAAAACTTTTTATTATCATAAACTGCTGTTAGCAAATATTCATCTGGCACCCAAGGAAACTCATTCTCTGCTCGCTGATTGAAGATTATTTCTTCCTCATTAGACTGTAATTTTAATGCTTCCGCAGGATCTTTTTGCACATTTTCTACCAATAAATAAGCGTCTTCAGGTCCAATAAATTCTAATTTAAAACTTTTATACTCATCAATAGTTACTATACTACCTTGGGATAGATGTGCACCCTGATTAAATTTCTTTATCTCCTTAACTTCATCAACAGAATTTCTAATGTCCTGCCAAGAGGATTTAATCCTTACCGTAAAAGGAATCTCTATTTCATCATTAAGTAGCATAGCCATTAAAGTACATCTCCTTAGCTTTTCGTCTTAATTCATTAGTCGTCCTTTCAAAATCTGAAATTGCCTGTGCTAAATCTGAATCTAAGATTTCATATATCTTACTTTCTTCAATCTTATCTCCTGCAGAATCAGGGTTAATAGTCCCAATTAGTCTACCATACTGTTGTTGATGTCCTTTGATCTTTGTCAATACCCTCTGCTTTATCTGAATATCAAAAGCATCTCCTCGCGAAATAAGATAAGTATTATCTCCATTCTTAGGTCTATTGACTAAATACTTAGCTATATTCTTTATAATTCTAAATGAGACTCCTTTTTGTGCATCAACTCGATTCATAACATTATGCAACCTGTCTAATAATTCTAATTCTTCTTTTGTCATTATATTGATTGGATCTTCTGGTTCTTTTCGCCATTCATTAAAGTTATTAATATTATCATAATTTTTCCCATTTCCATTTACACCCTTCAACTCATCATTTTCAAGTTGATCTTTTATATCAGTAAATCTTAATTTATTAGGAATTATTACGTTAGCTCTATCTAATAATCTATCAGAGAAATCCTTAGTCGTTTCATCAATATTTACCGTTCCAATAAAGATAACATTATCACCAATCGGAATAGAGGCTGGATACTTACTACGATTATGACAAGTATTATTCTTATTATATAACCTAAGTTTCCTCTCATCTTCATCCAACTCCAATAAAGAAATGAACGGTGAAAACCAGTGTTCTACTTGACTTAAATTCATTTCATCAAAGATTACCATATAAATTTTATCACTATTTCGTTCTCGACTAGCTTCTACTAAAAGATCGACTAACCCTGTCTCGGCTGGTGTATAAATACCATTCATTGTATTTAAGTATCCTAATAGATCATCAGGTTCGGTATAAGAAGGACTGATCGGCAAAATGACATACTCCTCTTCTAATTCAAGTCCCAATGTTTCAGCATACAATTGGGCCATCTTCGTCTTACCGGTTCCGGACATACCACTAATAATAGTTAGCGGACTTGTCTTAATGCTAATATGCAAATTATATAAATCTTCTTTTTTATAGTAAAGTTTTTTGTCTAACGCATTTTGATATAGTTTATCCAAAAAACTATATTCCGGATCTGCCAAAGTAAATGCTTCTTCTATAACACCTTTACTCTCATTTTGTCCACTATTTACTTCACTATCGTTGTTCTCTTGTGCTCTTTCCTGACTACTTATAGAGATTATCTCTTGCTTGTCTAATTTATCATTTGCTTTTTTATCTAAATCTAAATAGTAATCATTGCTAATAAATAACAGATTATCATCATGCTTATAAATAACATTCTCATTAAAATCTTCAGGCATTACTATCTTCTTAATATTATCTGGGTCGTGATGAACACAAGTATTATCATTAATACGTTTCAGACCTGATAATAGATTTGTATATATGGTGTCTCCACATAGAGTTATATCGAACTCCTCTAACTCTTTAATATTATACTCCGGAAAAGTAATATTCTTTCCTTCTAATAACTTTTTTTCAAATTCAAGTTTATCAATTCGAGGACTAAGAATTGGTCTAAATTCAGTTTCTTCTAATGCTTCAAGACTTTCAAATTTTTTTATCCCATTAAAATCATCTAACCCGATAATATCAAAGTTCTTATGGTACCTCTCTTTATTTGCTTCATATTTGATCTTTGGTTTAAATAAGATCTATCTTTTCATTTGCATCAACATAATTATATCTTGGTCCAAGAAAATTCTTACTTAAAGTATTAAAACTATAATCGGCAAAACCGATAAATAGATTATCTTCTATTCCTAATTCAATAAATTTAGCTGGATCTGAAGATATTCGTTTAATATAAAATATAATTCCATCTCTATTATTCATCCCTAAACTAGTTACTGATCTTTGCTGTAATCCTAAATTAGGATATGTATCTTCATTATCAGCTAAAACTCCTAACATATAGTAGTTATTT
>Ga0247721_100298_pt1 | contig 17893 bp, 20 predicted proteins | sample MSEWel2017_08_16_FD_189089 | JGI IMG/M metagenome (GOLD analysis project Ga0247721, IMG submission 189089) | Subsurface sediment microbial communities from gas well in West Virginia, United States - MSEEL Well Study Marcellus 3H_2017_08_16 | ecosystem: Environmental > Terrestrial > Deep...
ATTGAGAGTAAATCTATCTATTTCTTCTTCTGATAAATCTTCTGGATCTATTCCCTGTGTATTACTATAAAATAGTTGATGAGCAACTTTAGCAGAATTCAAAATTGCCACACTACTTAATTTTTTATCTACTTCAATAACATCTTCTTCTAAAGTTTCTTCAAATACTTCACCACTAAACCTATCCTCTTTATTTATCACCCTTAAATCAATATCCCCACAATTTGATTTACCAGGGAGCTCATCAACATTATTTTCATGAACATTTTGTAAAGATTCGTTAGCAGTTGCAGTTAAGATATGATATCTTTGTTCCTTACCAATCATTTTAGCCAACTTTTTCATTCGTTGGATTAAAAAGATAAGATTATTTAAAACTAAACCTGTAAACAAATGTGCCTCATCAATTACTACTTCATCAACTTGAGCTAAACCATAAATTAAAAACGAACTATATTTAATATTTTTATTAAAAAACCAATAGACCGAATCCGGCGTAGCAATAATGATTTTCTTATTTAAAGCTTTTATTACCTGACTTCGACTCATACCACCCTTTATCTCTGTTATTTCATCTTCTAATCCATAAACTTTAGCTAGCTCGTTCATCTCTCTTCTTTGGTCCTGAAGTAAAGCACGAGTTGGATAGAGCAATAAAATCTTATCGACTAGACCTTCTTTTACTTTATAAAATAACGGAATAGCATGAGATAAAGTCTTACCTGCTGAAGTCCCAGCAGTTAATAAAATCTCTTCATCACTCATTATCTTTTCAAAAGTTTTATATTGATGAATGTAAGGCAAAAAATCTGCCATTTTACCTTTTTCTCCCATATGTTTTTGAAAATAATTAATTAAAATCTTCATTTTTTCATTAATATCATCTTCTTTACAGTTATTTAATTCATTTTTTTTAACAGTTAAATCTATCATCTACTCACTCCTTATATCACAATTTTAATCACTGTATAGTTGATTCATCCCCCGTACTTCATCCATAACCTCTTCTCGCAAGCTCTGCGGCGCAATTACCTCAGCTTCCGCACCAAATCCAAGCACCCATTTCTTCACCTCATTCATACTTCCGGTTACCACCGTCATCATTACATCACCATCTCCTAATTCATCTAACTCCTGCGTAGGATGCCACTTATGCTCTTGTACCCACCTAGCTGCTATTCCCTTAAACTTAATCTTAACCTCTACTTCTTTCTCACCACGTTCCACACTCCATGCTTTCCCTAAATAATCTTCTAAAGAAAACTGGTCTGGATATCTAAATTTATCATCAGTAAGTTCAATCTTTCTAATCCTATCCACTCTAAAAATCTTAGTCTTCTCTCGCCAATGACAGTAAGCGATTAAATATAAGACTCCATCCTTAAAATTTACTAAATAAGGTGATAGAACCCTTTCTGTCATCTCATCTCTAGAAAAAGTATAATACTTAATCTTAGCATTAACTTCTTCCTGTATCGCAGTATTCACTTTATTAAATATCTCTCCGTACTCACTATAATCAACTAAAGAGTCTAAATTAAAATTAATTCTATCTACCAAAACAGATAGTAATGACTTCGTCTTTTCAGGTAGAATCGCCATAATCTTAGCCACAGCCATGTTCATTTCTTTTGAATATGGTAGCTCGTTATTATTCAAAATACTATTACCACTAACTACTAAAGCTAATGCTTCAGAAATAGTTAGTTTAGGTGGCTGCATATAATAATCTTCTCGTATCTTATAACATCCGGTCTTTTTATCCTGTACTATCGGTATTTCAGCATCTTCTAAAGTTCGTCGATAACGATAAAAACTACTCTCAGAAATATCTAAAATATCCATTAGTCGCTGTCGATTATACCTAGGATACTTCCCTTCGACCAAGCTAATAAATTTGACCAATTTCCAAGTCTTTTCCGGCGTGCTCATTTATCCCGCTCCTTTGATTTAAAACCTTAATTCATTAAATTACTCCTATGAATAATTATTCTAGATAAAATTATCTCTTCCTCTAAAATTATGATTATCATCTATTATTATCCATATTTATTGCTATCTTCTGCTACTTTCAACCCTAAAATCCTCAATTTATCCACTGCTTCTAAATTGTCGGCTTGATTCTTTTCTTGTTTACTACTCAATCCACAAAAAGGACAATAATCAATTGCTTTCGCACCTTTCGGAGTCCAATACTTCAAACCACATTTATAACAATAACATCTTTTCATCATCAACTACCTCCGATTAATGACAGTCTTCATAATAAGGGCAACTCTGATAACAATTTTCTGCTACGCCAGGATCGATCTCTTCACTGACCATTCTCATCTTTTCGTCCCGTTCTTCAATGAACCATTGTCTTAATTCATCATCAATAATTTGAAAGTCTTTCTGTAAAACTAATCTTCCGTCTTTAAATTTAGGATAAACTACACATCCTATCGAAACCGGAAAAGAGTAGATCGACTCCATAACTAGCGCATAACCCGTAATCGTTAACTTATGAAAATCACGCGGCTTTCCAAACTTCAAATCTAGAATCATTGGCTCTGAAAAATTAAATGCATCTGCACTTAAATATGAACTTAATCCTAAAAATGAACCATCTAACTTCTGTTCTACTGTAATCGGAATCGTCAGATTTACTAAAGAATCAACCCCAATATAAGGCTGTTTAGCTAATAAATCCTGCATTCTATATATTAAACGATTATACTCAAACTCCCACATTAGCTCTACTTTTTCCTTTAAGACAGCATAAAAATCATCACTTAAATCATTTTTACGTTTTTCTAAACTTTCAAATTTAGGCTCTTTTAGCTCATTTACTACCTTAGCTTGTCCCTCTACTCCATGTAAGTAGATTAATCTCTTAGCTGTAATCAACAAATCCGCCAAAGTATTATGCAATACACTTCCCTCAACCATAGCTTGATTCCACTTACTTCGCACTCTTCCCACTTTCCGCAAATAAAGATCTCTTCCCGTAGGACAGTACTTGCCTGCGATCTCATAAAGAGCTAATTTGCGTTCATAAACAGGCTCTAGTGGCGGTTGATTCCATTTCCAACCTCTCAACTCCCTAGAAACTCCAATTTCTCTTGATTTTGGTAATAAACCTCTAATCAGTCTCTGCTTTTCTTCTTCAGTTAAAAAGTACATTATACATCACCACAGAAATTTTGATATTCACAATCCTTACACTTTCCTCTTTCTCGCACAGGATCAGGCATTCTTTCCAAAGTAACCAACTCCCTAATCTCTTCTATTAACCCCTTAGCCTTTCTTCTTAAATTTGGAGTTATCTTAACTTCAAAACTCTCTTTGCTAGGAATCAAATGAATTATTCCCCTTCTCACCGAAGTTTTAAATTCTTCTTCTACTAATAAGACATAGGCTGTTAATTGATACTTATGATGTAATCCTGGTTCTCGACTAGAATACTTCAATTCAATAGGAACATATTCTTTCTTATTAACTACCAATAAGTCCAACTTACCTCTTAAACCTAGCCGTTTAGAATCTAAACGTACGGAATATCTCTTTTCACCATCTTCCAACCCATATCTTTGTAAAGTTCGCCTTTTTTCTAACTCTTCAGCTCGATCATGTTCTTCTTTTCCAAACTTCATCTTATAAGTTTTAGTTACTTCCACCGGCATACAATAAGTAAAATATATAATCCGTTGACAATAGATATACTGTTTAATATCAGTCACTGTTATCTCTAACATCGTCCCACACCATACCTATCTATCTCTTGATGCAGTTTCATATCCTTACTACATATCGGATATAGTTGAATATTACCTTCTTTATCACCCAATGTTCGACTGATCTTCATCATCAACTCTTCTCGACGGTTATGATTTATTTCACCAAAGAAAGCACTCCACTGTATTCGTTGCAAGGCGTAATCCTTACAAATCTCAGACACCTTATTTCTAGTCCTATCGTCAGCAATATCATAAATTAATAATGTATACATACTTACCACCCACCTACGAAAGGAGTATACGCTTTACCATCCCGTACATATGAAACAACTTTTCTTGCTTGCCGTTGTAAAATAACTTCTAATCTATATTTCTTCCCAGTATATCGTTCCTTGCTTTCCAACCTCTTCAAAATCTTGTTAGCAAACTTACGACGACAGTCATCTTCTAAACGCCCATCTTTAATTTTAAATTTCATCCCCTGATTAATTAACCCAATCGCAGTCCTATCAACAACTGCTTGTCTAAATTCCTCAATCAAATCTAAAGTTAAAGATGGCTTCCCAGGACGATCAGCATGTAAAAAACCACCATACTGATCCAAGCCTGCTCGCAAAATAGCACTTGACACCCGAGAATAAAGAATTCCATATCCATAATTCAGAAGTGAATTAAATAAATCTTTGGCCCCTTGTGTCTTGCGCCCTGGGAAATCCAATTCCGCAGGCAGAACTTCTTTTATAGCTTGCCAATACTCCTTAGCTGCTCTACCTTCGATTGAAAGTAAAAATTGACGAGCCTCCTCTACTGTAGCTCCAGAAATATCATTCAATTCATCTTTAATTGTATTTATCTTATTAATCTGTTCATAAATTAGATCATATAACCCTTTATCATTCCGCTTCCTATACTTAGCTAAATACTTTAACAAAACCACCTGATTTTCAATCTTCCCCTTAGCAAAAGCAATAGCTAGTCTTAACCCTCGTTCATCTTCATAAGCTAACAACTGTTCTCGCCTAGTCTTAATCGTTCCTAGCATAGCAGCAGAAGAAACCTTAGCCAAATGCTTACCTCGATATGAAACAAAATCAATCTGCACTCCGGCCTTAGCACACTCCCTAATCACATCCGAAGATAAAGAAACCCCCGAAGTAGTAACCAAAATCTCCTTTAACTTAAAGAACGGAATCTCCTTAATAACCTTTTTCTTCTTCTTTAAAACCACCCTTTCACTCTTCTTCCCAATAAAGATCCCATAATCAGAAACAACTAATGATTCATCTCCCACCATTCCACCTCCAAGAAGTTTTATTTATAATCAATATATCAAACCACATTCCCAACCCCCTGAAAATGAAATGAAAAATTACTTAATTCTTTTTTTCACTATCTTCAGTCTGTGTCTCGTCAGTGTAAGTCTGTGTCCAAAAAGGTTTTAGGTCTCAAACGAAAAAAAGCTCCCACCTAATAAAAAGTGAGAGCTTAAATATCTAATTATTCATCATAAATCGGACGACCTTCACTATTAGCGACCTCTCTAAAGCGTTCAATCAATTTCCAAGTATACTCACCTGGTTTACCGTCGCCGATATCTCGACCATCTATATTGATTACCGGAATTACTTCCGCCGCTGTTCCTGTTAAGAAGCACTCATCAGCAGTATAAAGATCATGACGAGTAAATACTTCCTCTTTCACCTCTAACCCAAACTCAGGAGCTACCTCCATTACTACACCTCGTTTAATTCCTTTCAAGGCACCTATGTAAGTCGGAGGAGTGATTAATTTTCCATCTTTAACAATAAAGATATTATCTCCAGTACACTCTGCTACATAACCTTCATTGTTTAGCATAACTGCTTCTAATACCCCAGCTCGATTTGCTTCGATCTTAGCTAAGATATTGTTAAGATAATTTAGTGACTTAATACGAGGATTTAAGGCCTCTGGAATATTTCTTCTCGTCGGCACTGTAATTACTTCTAAACCTTCCTCATAAAACTCTGGCGGATAAAGCTCAATATCACTAGCAATGATCAGAACTGTAGGCTCAGGACACTTACGAGGATCTAATCCTAAATCACCAACTCCTCTAGAAACTACTACCCGAATATAAGCATCTTCTAATTCATTAGCTTGAATCGTCTTAATTACTGCTTCTTCCATCTCCTCTGGTGATAATGGAATATCTAGCATAATAGCCTTAGCTGATTCATATAAACGCTTAATATGCTCATCAAACCTAAAGATTCGACCATTATAAGCTCTAATCCCTTCAAAAATTCCATCACCATATAAAAAACCATGGTCCCATACTGATACATTTGCATCTTCTTTAGCTACCAATTCACCATTTAAATATACCTTTTGTTCCATATTCATTCCCCTTTCTGCATCCTACTCTAATACTCACTTCTATTTAACCTCTTACTTTTTGAAATTATTAAAAAAGTAGAAAGAGCAAAAGCTCTTTCTACTCAACAAATATTATTTATCACCATTCACCGCATCTTTTAGCCCCTTCCCTGGCTTAAAGGCAGGAACTTTTCGCGCAGGAATTTCAATCTCTTCTCCAGTCTGAGGATTTCTACCAGTTCTTGCACTTCTATCTCGAACTTCAAAACCTCCAAATCCAATAAGCTGAATCTTGTCTCTTTCATCAGCGCTCTTTTCAGCTTCTGACTTAAGAGTGTCAGTAATTACATCGAGTACTGCATCAACCGTCTCTTTAGTATCCTTCTTAGTCAATCCCGTCTTCTCTGCAACTTTGTCCACTAATTCAGTTTTTGTCAAATCACTCACCTCCCTTAATATTATAACACTTTAAACTTTATTATATCACCAATTTAATTCGTGATATCGATAATTTATTCCTTTTTTTTTGCAAAAAAATCTTCTAAAATAAAATAACCGGCATTAATGCCGGTTATTAAAGTTAAAACTTAATATTAAATTTGCCCATTTTCTCAATAATTATTCTCTTCTTTATAAAATAATACAGATTAAGCCTCCACTACCTTCGTTCACTATCTTTTGTAAAGTATCCTGTAATTTATCTTGGGCATTCTCAGGCATTCGATATAACTTAGTCTGAATACCATCTTTAACTAAATCATATAACGAACGACCTAAGAAATCAGTATCCCAAATGGCATCTGGATTCTCTTCGAACTCTTCTTGTAAGAAGTCAATTAACTCTTCACACTGCTTTTCAGTACCCACTACTGGCGAAACTTCAGTAGTGATATCTGCTCTAATCATATGAATAGAAGGTGCCGAAGCTTTTAAGTTAACACCAAATCCTCCGCCACGCTTAATTAATTCTGGCTCGTCAAAAGTCAAATCTTCTATTTCCGGCTTAACAATTCCGTAGCCCTTTTCTTCTACCTCAGCCAAAGCCTCTGCTACTCGGTCATACTGTATCTTAGCAACACTCAACTCTTTTATTAGATTAAATAACTCATGTTCTCCTTCAATCTCTAAGCCGGTCACTTCTTCAATTATGTCATAAAATAAGTTCTCTTGCATACCAATAGTAATTTCCGCCGTCCCTGTCCCTAAGTTCATATCTTCTAAAATTACTTCTTGTGCATGTTTAAAATCAGCTAAATTATTCAACCCTTGCTCAATATCTCTTAGCCTAATTACCTCATCTAAGGATGTGTTAATACTTTCAGTTAATTCTTTGCTCAACCAATGGACAGGCTCTAACTCATCAATCCATAATGGTAGATCAATATTAATTTCACGGATTGGAAATTCATATAAGATCTCTTGCAATAAATAAGTTATGTCATTCTCAGTTAAATTAGCACAATCGATAGGAATAACTGGTCTGCCATACTTCTCCTCTAACTCCTCTTGTAGCTCCTTAGTTGCTTGACTAGTAGGATGGGTACTATTTAAAGCAATTAAGTATGGCTTCCCTAGCTTCTCTAACTCATTAATAACTCTTTCCTCTGCATTAACATAACTATCCCGCGGTAACTCAGTAATAGAACCATCCGTTGTTACTACCAACCCAATTGTAGAATGGTCTTCAATTACTTTTTCAGTCCCAATCTCAGCAGCTTCCTGGAAAGGAATCGCATCTTGGAACCAAGGAGTTATCACCATCCGTGGACCATCTTCCTCTTCATACCCTAAGGCTCCATCAACTTTGTAGCCAACACAATCCACCAACCTAACTCTAAAGTCTAACTTTTCATCTAAGGCAATCTTAGTCCCTTCATTAGGCACAAACTTAGGCTCCGTAGTCATGATTGTCCTACCGCCACCACTCTGCGGTAACTCATCTTGTGTTCGTTCCTTCTCGTATTCATCTTCGATATTAGGTAGTACTAATAAGTCCATAAACTTCTTAATGAATGTCGATTTGCCAGTTCGAACTGGACCTACTACACCGATATAAATGTCACCACCGGTCCGATCAGCTATGTCTTGATAAATATTATACTCCTCCATCATTTTCCCTCCTCTAAGTTAATAATCCTATAAATATATCATAAGCGTTAACTTAAACTAAATTCTGATAAATTACAGTCTATAAAATACACCTTTATTAATAAAACCTGAAACAATGTCTTAAGCTAACGCACATGATAAATATATATATAATAACCTATAGATATTAGGCATATATCAATATATATATATGAACTCAATTCCAAAATATTCTTTTTTGCTTATAATAAAATAAAAAATCTCAAACATAATTAAGGGAATTTCTCTATATCAACAATTAATCAAGTAAAAATCTTATGTACAGCAAAGTAAGCTTAATAAATGCATTTTTCTTTACTTATCTCTTGTAAACTTCAAAAGACTAGAAATAAGAATAAAACTTTCTTTAACCCCTTGTAAATTTAAATCAAAGTGTTATAATAAGCCTAAATAAAGATTGATATATCCTTCACAATCAAAAAAAGGAGATGAAAATGACTATGTTAGACTTTTTAAAAGTAGGCGTAAAAAATTCAAAGACTTATCTTGTTACTATCTCTAGCAACAAGGACGAATCTGTTTTAACTCGTTGCCAAGCTGGAAATGGTGACGAAGCCATTAAGAAGACAGCTTCGAAATATCATGTCTTAGAAAAAGACTTAAAGGCCTACAAGATCACTCATTAATGATTATTTAATTCTATTATATATACATTCCTAATAAAAATAATCCCAACTCCAAAATTAACTCTGGAGTTGGGAGCTTTTATTTAAGCTATAAAACTATCTCTTTTCTATATTAAACCTACCAATTATCTTTATTACTAACCACTTCTTCTATTTCATGCTTCTTTCCTCGCTGCATCAATTCATTAACACCTTGTTGCGGGTCTTTTCCTTTAAATAATACCTCGTACGCTTTATTTATAATCGGTACTTCTACTTGTCTATCTCGAGCTAAATGATAAGCTGCTTTAGCAGTCCTAACCCCCTCGGCCACCATAACCATTTCATCTAATGCTTCTTCTAAACTCTTACCGCTACCTATCTTAGTTCCTAAGCGTCGATTTCTACTATGTTGACTAGCGCAGGTAACAACCAAGTCCCCCATGCCTGACAATCCAGCAAACGTCATTGGATCAGCACCTAATGCTATTCCTAATCGTTTAATCTCTGTCAAACCACGAGTGATCAAAGCTGCTTGTGTATTATCTCCATATCCTAGACCGTCAGCGATTCCAGCAGCAATTGCAATTATATTCTTTAAAGCTCCGCCTAACTCTACTCCTACTATATCTGGATTAGTATAGACTCTAAAAGTATCAGACATAAAAATATCCTGAATTCTTTCAGCTAATTGTCGTGACTGACTAGCTACTACTACTGTTGTCGGAATCCCTCTACTCACTTCTTCAGCATGACTAGGTCCAGATAAGACCGCTATATCATCATGTAGCTCTGGTCTTAATTCATCTTTTAATACCTCTGACATTCGATGATAAGTTTTATCTTCAATCCCTTTAGTCGCACTAACAACTAATGTGTCAGCAGAAATTAGACCTTTTAATTCTTTGGCCACTTCTCGAATCACATGTGAAGGAACTACTACCACAACTAATCCAACGTCTTTAACCGCTTCTTCTAAGTCAGTAGTAGCCGTAATATTATCTGGAAACTTAACTCCTGGCAAATAATTATTATTGCTTCTTTTATCATTGATCTCTTCAACCTGTTCTGGTGATATATCTCGTAGATTAACTTGATATCCGTTTTGAGCTAATACGATAGCAAGAGCACTGCCCCAACTCCCACCACCAATAACAGCTACTTTCTCCATCTTTTATCTCCTCCTTTATTGCCTAACTTAACGCTCATCAACTATATCTATCTCACTCATCATCTGTATCCACATTCATATTCCAACCAATCTTATTTTCTTCCCCAGCTAATAGTCTTTTAATATTAGGACGGTGACGATAAATTACAAAAGTAGCAATCGCTATACCTAAACTAACATATACTAATGGATTATTAAAAAGAATAGCCAAAATAGGTATTAAAGCAGCCCCTAATATAGAACCTAACGAAACATATCTTGTCGTTAATACAGTTATTAACCAAACAAAAAAGGCAATTAAAACTGCTTTCGGCATCAGACTAATTAAAACCCCCACTGAAGTAGCTACTCCACGACCTCCATTAAACTTTAAGAATATCGGCCAATTATGCCCGGCAACCGCTGCTAACCCAGCTAAAATAAGAATTAGAGACGGACTAGTTCCAAATACTTGCTTTGCTATTAGAACACCAAAGTAACCCTTACTAATATCAAAGAGCGCAACCATCACTCCCATTCCAAACCCCATTATTCGATAAGCATTAGTAGCACCAATATTACCACTGCCGTGTTCTCTTATATCCACACCTTTTACTAATCTAGTTAATAATAAGCCAAATGGAATTGAACCTAATAGATAGCCAATTAAAATTACAAACAAATAACTAAACATCATTCTTCTCCCCTTACTTACTCTCTTTTTAATTTCTTTCTCTAGTTAAAATCTTAATCGGTGTTCCCGCAAATCCAAACGCCTTTCGAATACTATTCTCCAAATAACGCTTATAAGAAAAATGCATTAAATCTGGGTCATTAACAAAGAAAACGAATAATGGCGGTTTAACCCGCGGTTGAGTAGCATAATAGATCTTCAACCTCCTACCCTTATCACTTGGTGGCTCAAACATAGTCGTTGCTTCTTTGATTACATTATTTAAAGTATTAGTCTTAACCCTTCTTGAATGCTGTTCAGAGACATACTCTACTATCTCTAATATTTCTAACACCCGCTGTCCCGTTAAAGCTGAAACAAAACTAATCGGTGCATATTTTAAGAATCCAGCTTCATATCTAATCTCTTCGGCATATCTTTGATCAATATTTGTTTCCTTCTCAATTAAATCCCACTTATTAACTACTAAAACCATAGCCTTGCCTTCTTCATGGGCATAACCAGCAATCCTTTTATCCTGCTCAGTAATTCCTTCGGTAGCATCTAAGACCATCAATACTACATCCGAACGATCTACAGCCTTTAAAGACCTAATTACACTATACTTTTCGACACCTGGTTTCACCTTTCCTTTCTTCCGCATCCCTGCAGTATCGATAATAACAAATTGTTGTTCACCAACTGAAAAGTAAGTATCTATAGCATCCCGAGTAGTTCCTGGTACATCACTAACAATTACCCTTTCTTCTCCTAAAATCTTATTAACTAAAGACGATTTTCCTACATTAGGTCTACCAATTACCGAAATACGGATTGTATCCTCTTCATACGCCAAATCTTCCTCTTGTGGGAAATGAGCAATTACTTCATCTAATAAATCTCCTATCCTACGACCATGCTCCGCCGAAATCAATATCGGTTCATCTAAGCCTAACTCATAAAAATCATACTTTACTTCCTCAGCCAGTTCCTTAGATTCTACCTTATTAACCGTCAAAATAATCGGTTTCCCACTCTTACGCAATAGATTAGCTACTTCCCGGTCCATAGGATGAACCCCATATCGCCCATCGACTACAAGCATAATCACTTCGGCTTCCTCAATAGCTATTTCTGCCTGTTGTCTAATCTTTTCTTTAAATTCTTCTTCACTACCTAAATCAATTCCTCCTGTATCTACTAATAAGAAATGGTTATTTAACCATTCTGCTTCTGCATAGATTCTATCGCGAGTAATACTTGGCTTATCTTCAACAATAGAGATACGGTTACCAACAATCCTATTAAAAAGTGTCGATTTTCCTACATTAGGTCGCCCAACAATAGCTACAACCGGCTTACTCATACTAAATCCCTCCGTCTAATTATTAATTAGTTCATTTGTCAAATCACTTGCGTTATTCGCAACTAAAATAAATTCTAAATAATCAAATTCTGCTTCTAATTCTTCTAGCTTTAAATCATCAATAAATAATCCATCATCATTTAAAAGAATCTCTGGTAAGATTACTCTACCTGTTACTTCTTCTTCCCTAATCTTCTTAATTATATCTTTTCCAGTTAAGAGTCCAGTAACCGTAACTTCTCTACCAAAAAAATTATTAGGCACTACTAATAATTCTACTAATAAATTTCTAATCTCATTCAACCTAGCCACTACTGGCCTTAAAGCTTTTTCCCCTAATTCACCAGTAACTAACGTAAATTTCTTCTCTTCTTCTATAGTATCCGGAAGCTCATCTTCTACTTCTGCAAACTGGTCCCAAAAAAGACGCACCATCCCTACCCCATTCTCTAATTGTGGAAAACCGTCATAAGCTTCTGCTTCTGGAAGCGGTTGCTCAGCTAACAAATAGAATTCATCTGCTAAATATAGGTAATTTCCGCCTTGCTGCTGACCTAATTTCTGCTGCCAGTCTTCTACCTGAGCTACTACCTGTTTAGCTTCGTCTTTAGTAAAACTTCGTAAATCATATAATTCATCTCTAAATTTAGTCAAACCAACTGGAACCACCGCTAAACTTTTGACAGCAGATGCTAACTCATCTAAATCTTGAACCGTTCTATCTAATTCCTCACCATCATTTAAATTAGGACATAGTACAATTTGAGTGTGAAACTCAATACCGAACTCGGCTAAATCTTTTAATCTATCTAAGACCTTTCCGGCCTTCTTATTTCTTAACATCTTCACTCTTAATTTAGGATTAGTTGTATGTATTGATATATACAAAGGACTTAAATGCATTCTTTTGATTCGTTCAAAGTCTTTAGCTCTTAAATTAGTTAACGTTATATAGCTTCCTTGTAAAAACGAGAATCTATAATCATCATCTTTTAAATTTAAAGTTCTTCTTAGTCCTGGCGGTGATTGATTAACAAAACAGAAAAGACAATTATTATTACATTTTTTCAATCCATCATATATAATATCTGAAAACTCCAAACCTAAATCTTCATCATAATCCTTTTCAATCTCTAATAACCACTCTTCTCCATTACTCTTTTTAATCAGAACCTCTAAATATAAATCGGTAACTAAAAATTTATAATCAATATAATCACGAATTGGCATTCCATTAATACTCATTAACTTATCTCCAGACTCTATATCTAAATCTGCCGCTATACTATTTGGACTAACTGCTTCTATTTCTATACAGTTCCTTTTTTCCATGATTAACCACCTCAATTTTGCAACCTATCTTATATTATCTTATATCAAACTAAATTAGTCAAGCTATATCATTATTTTAACAACAAAAAAGCTCACCAACAAGTGATGAGCAGTTAAAATCGAGTTAATTACTGAAGATTAGCTAGCCTCTCCTTTACATCCCCAACTAAGTTAACAAAACGATTGTATGACCTCTGCAACCCGTAAACTGTTAAAGGCCTCCCAATGCTAATCAAGCCCAATCCCCTTGATAAAAAACCACCTATTCGGGTCATATTATTAACATATGGCAAAGTATCAACTAAGATTAATTCTGTTCTAGCAATACCGAGATGTTTTAAAGTGCTGAAAATAGCTCGCTTCACAATCTTCCGTGATCCTTTCATACCAACTATATAGACCTTAAACCCTAATTCATCCTCACCAAAATAATAGATAGTTCCTATCTCTTCAGTATCCGTCTTGTCATAATGGGGTACATTTAAGATTTCTTCTTTAGTTGGAATCCGCTCATGAGGCAAAACTCCAGTATGAATTGCAGCTGCCAAAACAGAAGAATGAGCACTACCATAACAATTATATATTACTTTCATTCATTTGCCACCTTTATAATCTAAATCTTCTTATTTTAAACTTTTCTTTATTTTATTAACTTTATCAAGTAATTCAGGAAATGAATCTCTTAGACTATGATTAATTAATCTATTAGCTACAGAAAGACTGGGAAATATTCTTTTCAACTTTAATCCCCACTTTAGTCTTCTATCTTCATAATCTGTTAAATCTATAAATAGATTCTCTGCTTCTAACTGAAATATCCTACTTAAACCTTCTGCTACCCGCTCAATTACGTCACCAACCTTGTCACTACCTAAAATATAAATATCATTACCTAATTGGTCGGTGCCAACAAAGATAATCTGTCCTAATTTAACTTGCTCTTGATTGCCGAAGTACGGCAACTTCTCTAATGTATCCCGTTTAGGAAGTTGATTATCCTCTACTTTATTATCTACAGATACCATATTCAAATGAAAAGCAGCAGCAATAACTGCTAAGTACTGCCCAGTACTGTCATAATAGATTATCTTCATCTTTTACTCCTCTAGTTAATGCTTAACCAATTAATGTTTAACTAAAATATATACACCATTTCCTAAATTATGAGCCATAGATAATGTTAATCGCGAAATTAACATTGCTACATACTCTAACTCCTCTTCATCTTCTACATAAAATACTGGCGCCCCTCCACCTTCAACCTTATCCTTATTAGACTCTAAAGTGACGATTGCCAATATATTATTAGTTAAACTAACTTCCATCTTCAAGCCTCCTTAATCAGCCGCTGCATGACCTGCTTCTGATGCTAAAGGTCTCCGTTTAGACCCTTCTAATACAGGAGTCTTCTCTACAGCCTTCTTAATCCATTTCTCATCCGGTTCAATAGGAATTATAATAATAACGACTCTTCCTGTATCTAAATTTAATCTAGCTAGTGGAGTATAATCTTGTACTCCAACATCTAATCTAACTCCCAATTGAGTAGCAACATCATGTAAGATTGCTTGTCTTTGGCCAGTATTAGCCAAAGTGGCTCTTGCATTATCATCTTTTGGGTCGAGCACAATTCCTATTCCATTTTTTTGCCAATACTCTAAAGATTCTTTTACTCCTACGTTCATAATTATTACATCACCAATAGCAATATTCTCTCCTTCATCACCTTTAAACTCCAAGTCCACCACCTTTACATCAGCAATATCTTTAACTACTTTTTCTCTCATAGCATTCTGTAAAATTAATGCTGTTAGTACTCCAAAAATAATGCCTCCGTACCATTCAAATAACTTAAAGCCAATGGTACTAATTAAAGCTACTAATAAAGCAAGATAATTTCTAGTCTCAAACACTTTAGCTATTCCTTCTATATAGGCAGTCCCTCGCGGAACTAATTCAGTCTCTTCTAAATGATTTAAAAACTCTCTTTCTACTCCACGAATATTACTAAACTGTTGAGCAGCCAAAGCAAGAAATGTTATCGCTACATAATCCTTCTCTAACAATGCTGGTAGGACCATAGCACCTAACCCAGCAGCAATCATTCCTAAGGTTAGATGCACAGCATATCCGTGAGGATAACCAGGGTACTGACGATAATCGATCTTCAGCATCCAAAGCCGAGCTAAGGTCCCTAATAGAATACTACCTATAATCATTACTGGGTATTTCATCTAATATTCGGCAAGGAAACCCCATCTAAAATTTAGGCGGGGAGGAATTGCCTTCCCTCCTTTGTGTGTAATATTTAACATGGTAAATTAATCCATATCATGATATAATAAACTTAAGTGAATATATGGAGTTACATTGACTAATACCTTCAATGTGTGAAATATTCAAGGTATACGCTGTATGAACAGCATACAAGGTGACTTGTAGCCCCTATTGTTTTTACAATAGGGATAGCCTTTTTAGTCAGCTCTAACAACACTATCTAATTCTTAGCTTGTTATTATTTTCTTTCTTATTCATCCTTATTCTTATCTCCATCCTTGTCCTCATTTGACCTTTTAATACCATCTTCAAATCCTAAGAAGTTGACCATCTCTTGACCAAAGAAACGTCTAATTCGATTCATTACTCCTTCCCAACTCCCTTCATTAATAAATAGATAACCAAAGATTCCCGCAGTTACTACTGCTAAAATAATTAATAATGAAGTAAAAGCACCTAAATCCTGTTCAGCATTAACCTGCCCAGCACCCTGCGCTTGTTGTTTTCCTCCTCCATAGAGCAATTGATTCACCGCATCAGCAAACATCACTGCCCCTCTCTTCGCTTGCTCTCGAGGGATAACATGAGTACCCATTTCTAACAACATTGCCCTAGGAGAGAGATCTTGATTATATTTACCTTTAGCATAAAAGATTCCTTTAATTAACCCTGGATGGACCTTATCTGCAGTTGCCTTTAGCTGTTTAGCAAATTTATCATTTACTTTCATGTTAGGATTCTGTCTACCTACTACTAATCTCACCTGACTAACTTTCTTACCATCAATAGTAGTAACATATTGTGAAGGATCTGGTACTCCATCACGATGGATATCAAAGATAGCATCGGGTCTCTTTTGAGCTAATTTTTTCGCAGTTCTCCTTGATCTTTCATAAGCACCTCCGTCATGAGGGTCATGTTTAGCATTAGATGCAATTACTTTAATCCCTTTCTTGCTTAACTGCTTAGCAAATACATCAGCGACATTATAAACATCTCCGTTACCCGGTTCAGTATGAGTTCCACTAGTAGGTACATAGGACTCATCACTATGAGTATTATAGATTGTAATCTCCTTTTTAGCCTCTTCTTTAGATAATAAGGCTTCCGGCTGTGAGATAGAAGAAGATAAATCATCGCTCGTAGTTAGGTCAACAGTACCTTCATACTTAACAATAGCTTGATCACCATTAACTTTAGTCACAACGTACTTCTTATTATTCTGATTAATATACCAGTCACCTTTGTGTACCATCATAGCAGTTTGAAAGATGACTTTCCCGTTTTCATCTACTACTGTAAAATAACCATCCTTCTTTTCTTGTTCAGCATAAGCAAGTGTACTGAAGATCATTAAGAATACTAAACTTAAAATTAAAGTTTTAGTTACCTTTTTATTCATCTCTATCACCTCTTTTCCCCTCATCTGTATTATCTTTAAGCTTTCCTGACAAGAAATCAGCATACTTAACATTATCTAGTTTTTCTTCTTCTCCAGAGTCATCTCCATCTGTATCATCATGGTTTGATCCACCTTGGAGCCGTTCTCTAGATTCACCAACTATTTCAGCTAATAAGACAGCAATAAAACCAGAAGTAACGATTGTATCTAAGGCTCCTGCTCCTCCAATATCTGCTTGTCCTGGTACACCTCCATAGGTGATCTGCCATACATGAATTAAATCATATAGTAAAAATCCTACAGTACCAGAAATAAAAGCATTTCTCCGTGAACGACTAGTTAAGTAAGCCGTTACACCAGCAACAATAGCGAAGATATACGATGGATCTAATAAAGTATGACCCTCTTCAAATTGATAGATCTTAGTCAAAGAATAGATCACCCCACCGGTTACCACTATGGAAAAGATAGCTCTTAACCATTCTTTAGTGGAATCTGCTTTAGCTAAAACATAGATAGCCAAAAGAACTGGTAAAATCGCACCTCCTACATTAACACTAATTGCTGGCGCAGTAGTAATCGGGATATCAATAAAACTACCCACTAACATCAAAGCAAGAAATACTAATGCCTGTTTATCAGTAAGATACATCCTGTCCAAAATCCTTTGTGCAAAACCTAGATAAATTAAGACCGCCATAACAACTAATACAATTACTCCAAATGGCATTTTCCCACCTCCAAATTTTTTCTTATCGCTAGCTATTCTTTCCCTGAAGGCACTAAAATATTCATTAAAAAAAGAAGCCTCTGGTATGAAAATCATACCAGAGGCTTCTTAATAGTTTAGTTTAGTTTAATTT
>Ga0247721_100300_pt1 | contig 17690 bp, 16 predicted proteins | sample MSEWel2017_08_16_FD_189089 | JGI IMG/M metagenome (GOLD analysis project Ga0247721, IMG submission 189089) | Subsurface sediment microbial communities from gas well in West Virginia, United States - MSEEL Well Study Marcellus 3H_2017_08_16 | ecosystem: Environmental > Terrestrial > Deep...
AATGGAAAATCAGCCAATTTTTATAGTATTACTTAACTATCAAGCAAAATATCAGTATTTTACAAAGATCTGTTCAATCCAACTTAACCCTGCAACTATTATAGAACACTGTATTGGCAAAGTTGGGTTAGGGGCATTCTCAATAAAATAAACTGCATATTGATATTATTAATACTTCTTTCTGAGCCTGTGTATATTCCGTAAACTATTGATTCTTCGGTTTCCACAGATGGCATCCTCGAAAGTGTCCTTGTATCAGATTGTACAGACCCAACTTTTTTCAATGATGTTCCACTGCCAATAATATAAAGGACTCCGTTATCATCCATCACAGGAGCCATTGAAATACTGCTACCCGTATAAAAGGTCCAGTAAATATTACCGTCAGGATTCAGTGCATAAATATTGCCACTTGAGGATGCAATATAGTAAATACCGTCGTTGCCGATTACAGGTTCTAAAACAGACACAGCACTTTTAAAAACAAACTTTTTCGTACCGTCAGGGTTAAGTACATATATATCATTGAAAGAATTCATTATATAAATTGTACCGTCTTCAGCAGTATTTAAACTGGTAGGATTACCTTCCATAAAAAGATTCCACTTTGGTTCTCCATTTTTATCAAGTGCATAAAGAGTACTGTTGTCCATGGTTCCAAAGCTTATGTAAACGATATCATTATCCATCGTAAAATAATTTCTATCGCCATTTTACTCAAAGCTCCAGTTTACAACACCACTTGCAGAATTCAGCGCATATTATGTAACGTTATCACTGCTTCTATCATTTATTAAAGCATAAACGGTATCATTATCTACAATTGGCGCAAATGAATAGGTGCTTTGCTCAAAACTCCATTTGACACTTTTATCCCCAGGATTTAATGCATATAATGTAACATTGTCAGTGGTTCTGTCATTCATGGTAACATAAACAGTCTCGTTTTCTACCACAGGGGTGGAAATATTATTACATTCAGAGCTGCCGAAATCCCAGTTTTGCAATTCCTTCTCAGGATTCAAGGAATATAAATTACAATTGTAATAGTATCCAATCGGTGCCTGATAATACCAATAATACCTACTCACATATAAACTCCCATCACCAATAACCGGATAAGGAGTATTGTACCCTTTTTCCTCAAAGCTCCAGTTTGTAGATTATTCAGGTCTTACCATGGAGGTAGCAGACCCAGTTACCAGCGAGATTTATCCTGCCCAAATATTTGTAGCCTCATTAGGTGCCTCCGGAGCAGTATTTGCCCATGCTACAGAGAACCAAAAACAAGAATCTTTCATATACTCACACACCCTTGCTTTCGAGTATTTCGGAGGGGTAGCCAGCACTTTGATTCCTGACAATTTAAAATCAGCAGTAATAAGCCATAAGAAGCACCGTGTAGATTTAAATGACAGCTATGCAGATATGGCAAGGTATTACGGTTGTGCTGTTGTCCCTGTCCGTGTCAGACATCCCCAGGACAAAGCAAAGGTAGAACAGGCAGTTCAGGGAATTCAGCGTTGGATTTTATCTAAACTGCGTAATAGAATATTTTTTAGCATACAGGAATTAAATGAAGCAATAGCTCCTCTTGTGGACTCTTATAACAACAAGATACTAAAAGGAATAGGAAGGAGCAGATATGAACTTCTTGTTGAGATAGACCGTCCGGCACTGAGTTCATTATCTTCGAAACGATACCAGTACAGGCAGTATTTGCAGAGGACGGTTCATATTGATTATCATGTGGATATTGAGAAGGGTTTCTATTCCGTACCATACCAGTTTATCAAGGAGAAAGTGGATGTTTGGTATTCAAAATTCACAGTAGAAATTTATTATAAGGGAGAAAGAATAGCGACCCATCCCCGCTCATACAGGAAAGGCTATGCATCAACACTGCAAGAACATATGCCACCTAATCACAAATACCACAAGGAAAGATGGAATCCCAGCAGGATCATCAATTGGGCATCCACTGTCGGTTTTAATACAGCTCGTCTCATGAAAGCTATAATGGAGTACAGGAACCATCCTGTTCAGGGATATCGCAGTTGCATTGCAATATTAAACCTTTCAAAGAGTTTCTCAAAAGAAGAGCTGGATAAAGCCTGCGGGAAAGCCTGTGAAATAAAGGCTTATACTGTTAAGAGCGTAGAATCTATTCTTAAAAACAAACTGTATGTAGAAAAACCGGAAAAGGATACCGAAACATTGAAGAAGCACGAGAATGTTCGGGGTAAAGATTACTATGAACAACAGGAGGAAATATGACAGTTAACGATTTAATGAGAGAAATGGGATTTAGTGGGATGGAGTCAGCTTTATCCCGTCAGCAGGAAAATCCTCAGTATCAGGACATGCCGTTTGAAGACCGCTTATATCAATTACTTCAGGCGGAGCAAACAGAAAGGATGAGCAGAAAGATAAAACGCAACTTAACCAGGGCAAAACTGAAAGACAGGTATGCAAGAGTTGAGGACATTGATTACAGTATTTCCAGGGGGCTGGATAAGTCTGTTATGTTATCTCTTGTTAGCGGCGAATATTTGACCAGAAAACAAAATATCATTGCCACAGGCCCAACAGGAACTGGAAAAAGCTTTCTCGCTCAGGCGCTTTCTCAGAGAGCTATATGCGATGGTTTTACTGCAAGGTACTACAGAATGCCCAGGCTTATGGAAGATTTAAAGCTTGCCAGGCTTGACGGTACTTATATGAAAGCCATTAGCCAGATTGCAAGAGTCAATTTACTTATTCTTGATGACTTTGGCATTAATCCTCTCAGTGCTGATGATGCAAATGACTTGCTGGAAGTGGTTGAAGACAGGGTCGGAGTCAGTTCAACAATTATTACTTCCCAGCTGCCTATTAGCCGGTGGTATGATTACTTAAATAACGATACTGTGGCTGATGCTATACTCGACAGACTTTTACATAGCAGCCACAAAATCAACCTCAAAGGCGAGAGTGTCAGAAAGCTTCAGGCAGAAAGTGCTTGATATTCAGTTTGGCTTAACTTATACATAATTACAACATTGAGGTTAACTTGATGCTCAACTGTCCGAAACAAAACGATACGCTGTCCGAAATGACCGATACAGGCAGGGAATACTTATCTTTTGGAAGTGGCGCTTCCGCGCCGCCATGCCTACAATGGTAATTTTGCAAAACTACTTTGGCACGGCTAAAGCCGTGCTTCCTGTGTTATTGAAAATCTTCAAATATTACTCAAACAAATGCAATCTGGTATGAGTCCTATGTCCTCAACCTTTTTAATTTTATATATTTTTAACAGCAACCATCATAACATAAAAGAAACATAGGAGAGCTTTGAATAATTTGTTTTTCCATGTTCTTGGAAGTAAGACCTTTGAATAATTCAGGAAGCGCGGCTTTAGCCGGGCAGAATTTGTTTTGAAATTCAGTATTTTCAAGCATGCGGGACTAAAGTCCCACTTCCGAAAGTATAAAAAAATATATTATTCAAAGGTTTCGAAAAGGGACATTATTGGTAAAATAGTGAAATGGAGAGGTGGAGAATTAGGGAAAGAAAACAGGTAAAGATTGAATAGGTTTGTCAAACAATCACGTTCACTAACGTTGAACGTTGAACATTGAACTTTATTGGTGCCGCAGCGTTAAACACTAAACATTAAGAGCTAATTCACGATTGCCCTGGTAATGATTAGAGCCGGATAACTTTTTTATATTTTTTAGACTTGAGAAATTTTCAGCTTTTTCAATATCATCAATCAATTCTTTAATTTAATTTCGTATTTTTTTATTTTTGATCTTTTTCAAATATCTTAAAAAACTGGAGCGAAATTCTACTTTCACTTCTCATGCTCCAAAACCTTTAGCACTTCGCTTTTATCTACTTTTTTACTATTTGCACCTTCTTTGATTGCTTCAGATAAAGCAACATCTTCAATTACTTCGGAAAATATATCCTGAAAAATATCCTTATTTTCAGTAATAACTTCTATTAAAGATTCCTTGAATAATTTTTTTCATGTTCTATTTCTGTAATATTCATAAAACCACCTGTATTTGTAATTTGTTTTTATTATTATAATTCAAAATACTAAAATATCACCCCAAATCAATCAAATAATTCCTCAACTCCTCGCCCGTTAGGTTCTCCGATATAGAGCGGACGATTAGATCAACTTTATCAACCTGTCTTCTTTTCCATATCCAAAAGCTTCAAACATTTTTCAAGCACCGGATTAAATAAGTAAAGATGAGAGAGAAGATCATTATTAACTAATAAGAATCAAAAATGTTTTTGATATACTCATTCCTTATATTTCTGTAGATATAAGAATCTGAATCAATTGATATAATCTTTTTGATATTTTCTGATTCAGATACAATTATTAAGCTTGCATCGGCAAAATCCATTGGCACATCAGAATATTTTTCTGAAAGTTCTATAATCCTTGAAATATCAGCTATACTTATTTGTTTTAATTCTACTGCACCCAGGCTAATCCATTTAAGAAAATCTATCTGAGCTTTAACGCTAAAATCCAACATATGCAAAACTTCAGTAACAACCGGGAATGTTGTACACAAACGTCCGTCATATTTCTCCAGAAAGTCCTTTATAAATCTGTGATAATTATCATCTTTGTCAAAGAGCGCAATCAGAGGACCGGCATCAATTAGAGATTTTTTCACCAATTTTATCCTTCAATTTAGTCTTATACGTTTTGGATAAATCACCTTTTCCGCTTCCATATCTGCCGAACAAATCTTTTCCTAACAAGTATGGTTTCATTTTGTATTCCTCTTCGGTAATATACTTTTCTAATGCTTCTTTAATAATATCCGATTTAGTAGTATTTTCTTGTTTTGATAATTTATCTATTTTTGACTCAAGATCTTTGGATAATCTTATGCTTATCATATCAGCACCTCTGTAATACATAGTGTATTACGCTCCATATAAGTTGACAATAAAATTTTTCTATATTTTTTTCACTTTCTAATTCTCCAAAATATCTACCCCGGCGAAATAGACTAAGCATTTCAAGGAACAAGCCAAATCAACTTTCTCAATTCTTAGCATCTCACATTTCACGTTTTACGTCTCACGCCTTACCCCTTGCTCCTTGGCCCTTTGAACCGGTCTCTCAACTCTTTCAACTATATCAACCTGCCTTCACTTCCACTGTAACTGTAACTGTCACGTTCACTTTCACTTTCACTTTCACTTTCATATTTCACGTTTCATGTCTCAATTGCCTGATGTTCTTTCTTTTCATATATTTCATCAATTATTTTTGGAAAATGAATATCAAAATCATCCAGAAATTTTGTATCTATTATTTTAATGTTTTTAAATAATTCCTGAGGGAAAGTCTTTAGTCTTACAATTAACTCCTCATCACTGAAAACAGCTTTTTGGTGAGCTGCATCCAAAATATTATTCCAGGAAAAAGAGTAATATTTGGAAATCAGATATATGTCAAATGTGTCTTTAGGGTCGTCTCTACCAATAACTGCAGTCAATTTGTTGCTAAGGATGTTAAAAACATTATCTATCAAAAAACCTTCATTTGTTACAACTATGTCACCATATCTAAAAGCAATGTCGTTGACAAAATCGATTTGCAAAAAGTCATTGATCCTGAATCTATTGAACTCTTTGGATTCAACTTCAGCGGACACTTTAAAGCTATTTTTTAGTTTATTTTTCACATCTCTGACTGCAAAACTATATCTTGGCGATTGATTGGTAAAAAAATCTAAATCATCAGAATATCTCTTTTCTTTATAAAATCTGCCCAGGCAGGTTCCACCTGTTAAATAAAAAATATTTTCTGTCCCGAATATGAGCTTCATGACCTGATCTTGCAATGAATACAGTAATTTATAATCTACGTTATCCATTGTAATTCCTTTATAGTCAGGGGTTTATTTAAAAAATATACTTCAACTAAATTTTTTCTTCTTTCGCAATATTGCTTATTAAAAGCGGGTGTTCTATAATTTTCTATTAGCATTTTCAAATCCTTCTGATTAAAAATATTTAGATCCTCAAATAAACGTGTGCTGTTAAGAAGTATTTTTTCGAAAATAAATTGTTTGTGGTTCAGGTCATCTCCCTCTGCGACATTCTTGATCCACTCGCAGGATACATCATAATCCCAAAAACACTCTTTTTTAATACGCTCTAATCGATCCAACTTTTAACTCCAAAAAATTTCCGTTAAATTTATCTTTCTATTTATAAGAGTTTTGAATAATTCAGGAAGTTCAGCTTCAGCCGTGCAAAGTTTACCCCGAATCACAGTGTTGTCAAGCATGCGGGACTGAAGTCCCACTTCCGAAAACTTAGAAAAACAAATTATTCAAAAGTCTCCTTTCTATTATATAACTTAACCAGCAAAATTAAAGATACAAAAATGTATCGTTTAAACTATTGTTTTTTGTTTTACTTTTTAGGTTCCATCCATTCCGGTCATAAACTGGGATATCCAGGCGTTCTCTTATTTCGTCTACAAATTCATCACAAAGCAGCGACTCTTCTTTTTTGGAAACAAAAAAGTAAAGCTTTGAATCTTTTGTAAAATTTGCAGGGTCAAGGTAGTTTTCTATACACGCCTTCTGCCCGTAATTATGGTTATAACTAAGCGGCTGTTTTTTAGATTAAACACGCCTGCATATTTGTTTATTATATCGTTGCATATGGCAGAGATTTCTCACTTTGTTCGGAAGAATGCCTACGGATAGCACCACTCGTTTAGACTGGTAAATATATTTGCATTCTATTTATCCGCCTAAGGCGGATGTTAGACAATGATTTATGTCACCTCGAGCGTAGTCGAGAGGTCTCTTGACAAAAAACGATTGAGATTTCTATTCACCACTTAACAGTGGTTCATCGAAATAACAAAAACTGTCACCTCGACCGAAGCGGAGAGGTCTCATTGTCAAACAGCTATTTTCATACCACCCCCAGTTGTTATAACTACTGTTATTATAATATAACCTGCAAGCGTCAATAAAAACTTTACTTTGTACCTAATGGGGATGGAATCTACTTACACTGTACTTACACTGAACTTGGATCAGACTAATAAAGTTAAACCTAAACGTTTAATTTTTAAATACATTTTTCAACATAGAAGTTAAAATAACCGTTTAAAGCAATAAAACACAGGTTGTGATTTAGCGTGCCTTACAGGCTCATGAATGAAACACCTTTCCGGAATCGAATGGCTCTCAGTTCCGGAAGAGTGGCTCAGTTTATAATGGACACCTGGCTCTATCGAGCCGGAATATACAAGGGTAAAATTCTATCACCTAATTATTCAAAAGTCTTTAAAAATGTCTGTGCCAAGATCTCAGTAGTATATCCCCGCCACACTCTTCTATTTAACTCTGAAGGCTCTTGCTACAGGGAAATTGTTGTACACCTCTTCAAATTTACTTTTATCGTAATTACCCAAAACAAACTGTTGGTTAAAATTAGAATCATATACTTCATCCCGCACTATATAAATACCACTGATATATCTGTCATTTGTTATTACTATGACATTTAGATTACTTTCAAAACCAAATCTTTGAGTATCTTTAATATACCCTCCATCTACAAAATCTATGCGTTTCAGCGGAATGTTCCTGCTCTGCATATTCAGTACTCCTTGGTTAAGATCGATATTCATACCTCTGCATTGCAGTACATTGTTTTTCATGGAAGAGCAGTTTACAGCCTGATAACCGGTTGAGTCACTTTCTCTTTTGTTAAAATCCCAGTTTCCGAAAAAGCTCATCGCTCCGTATTTGCCTATCATATCGTTTGTATAATAAACATAGGTATTTTTATTTGTCAGATTATCGTTGTAGTTTAAAACATGATCCAGCATATAATCAGGCGATTTGTTATCTTTTATCATATCACTGATTGAATCAAATCCTTTATTATCAATATATGTGATTATATTGTGCATTATGCTCTGATTGTCAGATGTGAATCCTTTTGCAACAAAATACGTACGTGCACCGCCGTGTGCCCCGCCGTCGTGATAAGTTGCAAGCTCTGCAATATCCATTATCGCATATCCGTAATCCCACCAAGTAAATACTGCAGAATGCTTTGGCAGCTGCCTTTTTAAATCGAGAAAAGACTGAGTTATCGGTCGTGAAATTGAAGGTCTGGGTATATAATCGTAAGCTGTCATATCTGTCGTAAGAAAGAAAATGATAAAAGCTATCGGTACAGATATTACCTGATAATTCAGCTTGTTCAAATTGATGTATTTTGTCCCGTATTTTAAAATCATATCCACAAAGAAACCGATACCAACCCCAATGAAAGGAGCCAGGAACATGGAAAATCTGTTCGATGAATAAAAAGCCAGGCAACCTAATCCAAACATCGGTAGTAGCGGCAGCAAGGAGCGCCACTTATATATCAGAAATGCAACAGCCAGAATTAAACCTGCAATACCCAAAAATTGATTACCTATCATCATTTCGATAACTTCACTGATACCTTTTTTCTGACTTTCGGTGATTGTCTGCAAAATATTGGGAAAAGCTATTGATTTACTTTCCGGGGCAGAGAAAAAAGAAACAATGTAATTTCCAAATATAAAGTTATACAAATTAAATATTCCTCTGTAAAAATACAAAGGATATGAAAACAGTATAAACAGTAAAGACGATATCCCTAAAACTTTCCATCGTACCTTTTTAATAAGCAAAAAGAATACAAAAATTGCAAAGTAGACAATGATAAACCCGGGATGTTCATACCACCAGGTAAAAAGATACATAGTAAGACCGAGAATTATCGAGTAGAGATAAATGCCTTTACTTGTCTTTGATTTGTCCATAAGATATATAAGATAAGCAGCGAAAAAAGGAAAAAACATATTAAGCGTATCTGTATCAACTCTTCCTGTGGAAGCACGAACATAGTAAGAATAGCTGAAATTACCTATTAAACCTCCAAGTATACCTGCAGCGGGAAAACCGATACTAAAAAAATACAAAATAAAAGGAATTACCAACAGCCCACCCAGAATATTGGTTAGCTTTATCCCTGCTATATAAATCTCATTATAATTACCGGAATCAAAAAGCCCTTTGGTCTTGTCTATCATATAGCTCAACATAGGTACTTTGTTGGGCATACTAGCGCCGTCCGGGTATTGCTTTAAGGGTAGTTGAGTATTATTATCAAAAGGAACTTCCCCGTATAAGTCAGCATATCTGAGCCAGTGGTATGCATCCAATGTTGTCATAGCCGGATAGTTTTCCGTAAAATAAGTGGTTTTATTTTGAAACCAAAAATCCAGCTGCTCATTTCGCTTATACAAAGTCAGCCCGTAACAAACGATTATTATAAAGATAACAGCTAATACTTTATAGACATTGGATTTCATAATTCCCCCTATTTCTCATTGTCCACTAAAACCAAATTTTTATTGTAAAATCAACATTTTTTCACAGTATAATAATATTTATCTTTAAAAAAGTTGTAATAATTAATTATTATCAGTATATACTAATCCGATAAAAAAATTAATGCATAATTTGTTGTATCTGTTAATATATTATCATGTTTAAATCAAAAAAGAGTATTTATTTCATAGCACTTATTGACTTTATCGTTATTTATTTTTTATTCAGGTTTGCAAATTTTCTTGTCGCACCTCATACTGAGCCTGTAGTTAAATATATTATAACTTCTGTCCCTTATATTGTAATCATTTATGGGATGAATCAGTATGAAACAGAATCAGTCAAAAAAGATCAGATATTTTCAATCTCTTTGATTATAATTTTTCTGTCGATCATTGTCTCAACAATCTTAAGTTACTTCATCTTTTTCAGCCCGCTGGGTAGAAAAGTTTATTTATTCCATTCAATACTATTTTTTATTTATTTTTCCTTGCGTAACAAAGCAATTTCTAAAGTAACTCCTGAAAAAATTGATACTGCTTATATAGTAAATAAAGAAATAATACCGTTTATGAAAAAACATTTGCCGGAAACCCAATTTATATACACAAATATTACTAACTTTACAAAACACACTGATAAAAAATTTCCTATTATTTGTGACGCAGCTTCTGACAACAGCCTATTTTATAAGCTTATGGAATTGAAGCTAAAAGGTTACCAAATTTTTACTGTATCAAACTTTATAGAATACAGGCGCAAATACCTCCCTGTCGATATACTTGAAACGCACTCTTTTTTTGAAGCAGGTTTTTTCAATAAAGCAAACACTAACATATACTCATTTGTAAAAAGAAGTGTCAATATAATGATCAGTTCATTTTTCCTTATTGCCCTCTCACCTTTTTTGCTTCTTATATCTTTATTGATTAAGATTGATTCTAAAGGACCCGTTTTTTACAAGCAAACAAGAACGGGTTTTTATGATTCTAACTTTACTCTCTATAAATTCAGGTCGATGATAGTAAATGCAGAGAAAGACGGTATTAAATGGGCTGAAAAAAATGATTCCAGAATTACAAGAATAGGAAAATATCTGAGAAAATACAGGTTGGATGAACTTCCCCAGCTGATAAATATTTTGAATGGTTCAATGAGTTTGGTAGGTCCCAGGCCGGAAAGACCGGAAATAGACGAGTATCTGCAAAAAGAAATCAAATATTATCCCATGAGATATATGGTAAAACCGGGATTGACCGGCTGGGCACAGATATCATATGACTACAGCTCCAGTATTGAAGATTCAAAATATAAATTGATGTATGATTTGTACTATATCAAGCATGTTTCCCTCTTTATGGACATTGATATCATGATTAAAACACTCAGAACCGTCATTTTCGGCAAAGGCAGGTAGATGTAAAAACTATTTGTTCATTAATTTGATAATTATATTCCAGCTTAAATAATATAATGACTTACTTACTGGAAATCCTTCACACTCTCTAAATAATTTCCAATTATATTTAAGAAGTGTAAGCTTATTGCTAGAAATAGAACTTTCTCTAACCCTATAGGTTGCAAGTACTTCGGGAACGCAAGAAGCATAATCAATATTTTTTAATATTTTAAGCCATAATCCATAATCTTGCCGCTTTTTTATGCGCGGCATATAGATTTTACCTATTTTTTGAACGTCATAAATCGCTGTTAAACATCCGATATGATTAGATTTTAACATATCTTTATATGATAACTTTACAGGTGGTCTTATGAATTTATCGAGCTTTTTCCCTTTTTCATTTATAGTTTCATAATAACTGTATGAAAATGCACAACCACTCTCATGCATAAAAGTCAATTGTTTTTCCAATTTTTCAGGCTTCCACAAATCATCTGCATCCAAAAATGCTATATATCTTCCCTTTGATTCTTCAATAGCTCTGTTTCTGGCAACTGCCGGACCATTATTTTTTTCTAGTTTTATTAGTTTTATACGATTATCTTTTTTACAATACTCCTCTATTATCTTATTAGCATTATCTGGAGAGCAATCATCTACTATAATCATCTCCCAGTTTTGATAAGACTGCTCTACGGCTGACTCTATCGTTTGGGAAATAAACTTAGCTGAATTATATGAGGGCGTAATAATTGAAACCAACTCATTCATTACAAACTCTTTGATATAGATCAACCAATTTTTTTGCCTCTTTATTCCAATTAAATTCCTTCATTATATACTCTTGACCAATTTCGCCCATAATTTTTTTAGTATTTTCTTTTCCAATTATTCTTTTTATCGCTAATGCTATATCGTTTACACTTGAGGGATCAACAAATATCCCAGCATTAAGATCTCCAAGCTCATTTTTCCACTTATCAAAATCTGAGGCGATAAATGGGGTTTTAAATAACATATACTCATATAATTTATTTGCACTGCTATTTTTATGGTCGCCAATATCTAAAATTGTTACCAACCCTACATCTGCTTTTTTAACATAAGCCATAGCATCAGCATAGTCCATATAACTTAAATGCTCCACATATTTATAACCTGGTAATCTTGAAATTTTTTCTAAATAATTATTCTCTATGTTTCCAATTAACCATAAACCAACTTCTCTTTTTTTGCTAACTATTTCAATAGCATTAATCATTTGCTCTATTCCCCTTGACGGGGTAAGCGAATGACCAACATAAATAGCCATAGTTTTTTGCTTAGCAATATAACGTGATTTATTGCTAACTATACCAATGAAATTCTGATCTATGATGGGGGCATTACGTAATAGTATCGCATTATCATAAACTTTAGTAAGCTCATCTTGAGTTACAAAAAAACCATCAGCAATGTTTGCAAGTTTTTTTTCTAATGAAAAGACCATATTTGAAATTATTTTTCTAAATTTGATTGGGATCCATTCTCTCTGTAAAATTCTTTTTCTAAAATCCTCATGGGTATCATATACTACTTTAAAGCCCATTTTTTTCATTAGAATAGCTATGGGCAAAGTATCAGGGTTATTAAAATGATAACAATATGCCTTTTCTCGCACAATTCGAATAAATAAAATAGGTATATATAAAAATCTAAAAAGTCTTCTCAAGCTTGGCACAGACTTTATTACCACTCCGTCTTTAACAGTGTTTTTTTTATCTCTGCAATAAAGTACTACTTCATATTCGTATTTTACTAGAGTCTTGCAAACTTTATGAAAAACCCTTACATCATTTGAAGTATGAACGGGTGAAACAACACATACTTTCATTAAAATCCTCTTTAAAAAACAGTTAGATGCTCCAATCACATCAATTTGATAAAAATTTTTTAAATTTAATTCTCAATGAGTGAAACAATGCCTGTGTAAAATAAAACACTCCCATGTTCTTTTTAACAATATAGTTCCTTGCATTGAAATTTTCCCAGCTTTTATCTTTAGTATTTTCATGAGAAAAACCAGCCTCTGCTGAAAAAATTAAATGTTTGGAATATACGGGCTTAAAGCTTTTATTGCAAACCCTTGTCATCTGTTCAAAATCGGCAATTACAGGATAATTTAAATCATATAACTCTAACTCATTTCTAAAATAAAACACACTTTGGTGGCAAGGTGTGTTATGCGTTAAATAAAGTTTAGTTAAAGGCTCTTTCTTTTTCAATTTTTCAGTTTCTTTAACATAGTAACAAGTATTGGTTGTTTCGCAATTGACTAATGATAAATGATCCAAATACAATAATTTATCCCCTGCATTCATAAAGTTTACCCACTCACCAGTTACTAACTTTATACCTTTATTCATAGCATCGTAGATACCTTTATCGGGTTCGCTGACCCAGTAGTCTATAGCGTGTTCGTATTTTCTAATGATATCTAAAGTGCCGTCAGTGGAGCCGCCGTCGATGATAATATATTCTACATTGGGATATGTTTGGTTGATGACGCTTTGGATAGTTTCTTCGAGGTATTTTTCGCCGTTGTAGACAACGGAAATGATGGAGATAAGCGGAAGCTTATCTAATTGTGAATTGTGAACGTTAAATGTTGAATTGCTGGTGTCAGGTGTTAAATGTGAAGTGTTAGATGTGAAGTATCGGTTGATTTTCTCTTGGATTTCGGCTGCTGCAGGTTGAATCGGATTATTATTTAGATCACTTATCCACCATCCACTTTCACTTTCACTTTCACTCTCACTCTCACTCTCACTCTCACGTCTTACATCTAACGTTTCACCTCTTACGTAACTATGCTTAAAAAAGCCTTTAGTTCGGAGTCCGCCTTCACCTTTCCGCCCTTCAGTTTCAGGTAAAAAGATCATTGTTTCAAACTTATCTTCAGGGTTGCCAATTAATTTTGAGTTTTGAATGTTGAGTGTTGAATTGTTTATAGTGTATTTACACTCTTCTTTTATTTTTCCGTCTTCATCAAATTTAAGCTGGTCGTCAAATTGGCGGGTTAGCAATTGTGTTGTGCTATATTTACCGCATAAATTTTCAATAGCATTTATTTTCTTCATATTCATAATAATTCACTATATCCAAATAGCTCAAAATCCTTTTTATAATATTCATATACTTTTTGTCTGAGATTATCAGTGTAGTATTCCCTATAATCCATTTTTCTCTTGGATTTATTTAAAATAGGTGGATCATAATAGTTTATATTTAGTTTATCTGAAATATATTTTAATGATTTATTAACATCCTCAGTATAACCAATAAAATCCACAATAATATCACCTTTTTTATCTGTCAGAAAATCAGATTGTAATGGCGCCTGATTGTCTATTTCTCTTAATACAAAGTCCTTAAAAGACATTTTATTAGCAACTGAAAAGTCTCTATGCCCCTTACTTTGTTTAATATAATGATAAAGGCTTACTTGCCAATCAAAAGGATTACGTACAAAAGCAAACTTAAAAAAGCTATCAAATTTTTGTTTTCCTATATATTTTTTTATTTCACAAGCTGACGCATGTTTATGAACACCATTTATCCATTTATTACCATTATCATTAAGATTAAAAATTCTATTTAAGAGAGAAATACTCTTTCTTGAAAACCAATAATAACCAGATATTTTTTCTACCAATCTTGCATATGGCAAAAAAAGTGATGTGACCGAAGTTCCACCAGTCTTATATATATGTACAAAAATAAATTTTTTACTATGAGAAATAATCATTTTGCTACTCCTATATAGCTTCTTTAGGTTTCACGTCTTACGTCTTACGTCTCACGTTTCACGTCTCACGTTTCACATTTTACGTCTCACCGTTTCATACAGCTCAATATATTTCTCCGCCACGACTTTGCTGTCAAACTCCCGCGCCACTTTCTCTCTAGCATTTTTGCAAAGCTTATTATAGTTTGAAGCATTTAAAAGCCACTCTATTCCAAATTATCGCATTTGATAAAAGCATGAGAGAATATCACTTTATTACGCTCTCATATACTCTTTTTGTCTGCTCTGCTGTTTGTTCCCAAGAAAATAATTTCAACCTCTCATGACCTTTAGCAATCAGTTTCTTCCTAAGCTCATCATCTTCTAACAGCTTTGTAATTGCTGCTTCTATGGAATCCTCACTATACGGATCAAAATAACAACTACAATCGCCTGCGATTTCTGGCAAAGAACTTGTACTGCTACAAAGTAGCGGACATCCACAGGCGAATGACTCTAAAATAGGTATTCCAAATCCTTCATAAAGTGATGGAAAGATAAAAAACAATGCATTTTCATAAAAATAAGCCAAACTATCATCATCTAAATTGTACTGCATGACCTGTTTCGAAATTTCTAGCTCTGTAAAATTTTGTATTTCTTTACTGCTAAACTTGCCACCTCCCGCACACAAAACAAAAAGCTCTTTATCTTTTTTTAATAGACCTGCAACACTATTTATAAATCGTTCAAAATTTTTATATCCACCACGGCTACCTACAAAAAGCAAATACTTTTCTGGTAAGTCAAAACGAATTTTTATATCTGACTTTGGAAACATAGAATTTCCATGATAAACCACTTCGATTTTTGATTCATCTGTTCCAAAAAGTTCTACCAAATCTTCTTTGGTACTCTGTGAAATCGCTATAATTTTTGCTGCTTTTTCTACTAGCAACCTTTTTTGCTCTGTTGTTTTATCAGCTGCGGGAAACATTTCGCTAAATTTTTCGTGTATCATATCGTGTACAGTTAACACAAAAGGCTTATCACCTAGATTTTTCAGAAAATATGGGTCATAATAAGTAGGATGGAAAATATCAAAGTTTTGTTGTTTCAACTTCAAGATCGTATTTGGTTTGTTTAAATAGTTGAAGATCCTATGTTTTCCGCGAAACTGTTTATTTGGAAATAAATCTATATAATCTACAATTTTTTTGTCAGATATATAATGATTGTTTGATACTACTAAAGGTATCTCACATGTTACCTCTTGAATATCATTAAACTCTCGAACAAGCTCATAAAAATATCTTGATATCCCGCCGTATTTTTGTGATGTAAATATTTGATGGTCGTATAAAATTTTCATCGTTTCTCACTCATTTTCAAATAATCTGCCCAAGTTTTACCTTTTAATTGTCTTTGTAATATTTTATGCAGACCAATCTTACTTAATTTTAAAGCTTTAAGTTTTAGATTTGATATTTTCTTCTCAGAAAAGATATGTACCCCCCCCCAATGAGCATAGTTCAAATTATATTGTTCAGCTATGTAGTGTAAAGTTTTTTCGCTGTAAAATGAAATATGCTGACCATGATCCAGACCATAATACCACCAATCCTCTGGCTTTGGGATAGGGCTTGGTAAAAGTTCTGTAGAAAAAATGATATTTTTTGAAATATTCAACATATTTTCAATTTCTGCTATTGGATTATCAAAATGTTCAACGCTCTCAAATGATGTCACAGCTTCACATTTGTCTGTATATTTGTATTCAAAACCTTTTGCAAAAAGATTCTGAGTAAACTTATCATCCCAATAAAAATCAAATCCAATATCTCGCATCATTCGTACAAACACACCATAGCCGCCTGCATAATCCAAGAATTTTGCATTTTTATCAAAAAATAAAGATAGTAAAATTGTGAGTTTTTGAGAAAGATTTATATTTCTTTGCATGTATCCAGTATCGGAGACATTGATAGATTCACTATAAGCTTCCTTCAGCCAATAAGGTTCTTCTGTTTGTAAAAAACCACAATTTTCACAGTAAAAATATTGTATATCATATTTTTGTAGTATCTTCGCAGTAAATACTGGGTAACTTTTTTTAGCACATATATTACAGTTCATTTATTTTCCTCATTAAATTTATTAAAAATATAGCTTTGAGTTTCATTATGAGTAATTTTTTCATGTTCTTAATTAAAAAATCAGTCCAAAGAACAGAAATTGAATAACTAATAATTGTTGCAATTGCCGCACCATTTATTCCGTATTTCGGAATAAATACAAAATTTAAAGCTATATTTGAAATAGCGCCAATAAATACTTTTACTGTAAGAAGTCCAGGTTGATTTTCTATATAGAACCATTTGTCGTTTGCGACACTTAAAAACACAAATACCCCAGCCCAAATATGTATCATGAGAACACTTCCAGCTTGGTTATATTGTTCTCCATATAGGAAATTTATCAACCAATCAGAAAGCAATGTCATAGGAAGTGCAATCGTTATCGCTATCCATACCATCAGATCATAGAGGCTTTGCAGCCTAGCATAGTACAGCTCTTCACTTTGTTTTTTAGCATTGATAATAGCAGGAAAAAGTGAAGATACTATAACCATCGGTATAAAATACCACGCTTCGCTAAGTCTCACTGCTGCGGCATACTGTCCGACCGCTTCGCTATCTAGTATTTCTTTTATCATAACTTGATCTATTTTCATATAAATTATTATTGCCGCACCTGCAAGCATCATAAGCCAAGAGTCTTTTAGTAGTGAAACTGCTGTTCCTTTTTTAAATGTTAAATTTTTAATTTTTAATTTTTGTTTAGTATAAAAAAACAGAAAGAAAACTGCTTTTGTCAGCTGCTCTATAATCACTGCTCCGGCAAACCAGATCAGAGGCAAGCCGAGGAGAATAAAACTTATCCTAGCAAGGGAGGAAGCCAATAAACCAAAAGTACCGGTTATTCCTGAAAATTTTGCTTTGATCTGGGACTGAAAGTAAAAATCGAAAACTTCAAAGCTCATGAACAGCTGACCAAAGGCTATGATCATGACAATGATTTTTTCATAAGTGG
>Ga0247721_100309_pt1 | contig 17389 bp, 21 predicted proteins | sample MSEWel2017_08_16_FD_189089 | JGI IMG/M metagenome (GOLD analysis project Ga0247721, IMG submission 189089) | Subsurface sediment microbial communities from gas well in West Virginia, United States - MSEEL Well Study Marcellus 3H_2017_08_16 | ecosystem: Environmental > Terrestrial > Deep...
ATAATCTTTTGGTGGAAGCAGAAGAAATGTTAAACAATGATGATGTTGAAGGTTATGAAGCAAAAGAAAAAGAAATAAAAGCACTTGATGAAAAATTCGAGAAAGTAGCAAAAGCTCAGGCTAATATAAGTGCTTTAAAAGACAAATCTCCAGTAAAAAGCAATTTCATCAATGACAAAAAAATTGATGAAAATAAAAACACTGGCGAAGAAAATATATTTAATACTGTTGAATATCGAAAAGCATTTATGAATTATGTTCAAACAGGGGAATCAATTCCTAGTAAATTCCAATCTGAAATTCAAAAAATGACTAACGCAGACGAATTTACTCATACCACTGATGCAGATGCTGTAATTCCTTCTACAATTCTTGAAGAAATGATTGAAGAAATGGAAGAATACGGGCAAATATTTGAGCTTGTAAGAAAAACTAATATCCGTGGAGGTATGGAAGTTCCAATTTCTTCTTTAAAACCAGTTGCAAGTTGGATAGGAGAAGATACTCCCTCTGATAGGCAAAAAGTCAGCGCTGATGATAAAGTTTCATTCAATTATTATGGCCTTGAATGTAGAGTTTCAATTGGTATAGTGGCTAGCGCTGTAACTCTTGACATGTTTGAAAATAGATTTGCCGAAGCAATTGGAGAAGCTATGATTAAAGCCGTAGAAAAATCTATTATTGCTGGAGATGGATCTGGTAAACCACTTGGCATCACTAAAGATAGTAGAGTTCCTGCAGAAAATATTATTGAACTTTCATCTACCGACTTTGCTGAATGGGAAGGTTGGAAGAAGAAAGTGTTTGCTAAAATTCCTCTTGCTTACCGTGCTGGTGGAGCATTTATTATGGCCTCCGGCACATTTGAAGGTTATATTGATGGCATGACTGATGCTAATGGACAGCCTATAGGGAGAACTAATTATGGAATAGTAAACGGTCCTCAAGAAAGATTCGGTGGACGAAATGTTATATTAGTCGAAGACGATGTTGTTGCTCCTTATGAATCAGCATCTAATGGAGATGTTGTTGCGGTCTTCTGCAAACTATCTGATTACTGCGTAAATTCAAACATGCAGATGACTATGTATCGTTGGACAGATCATGATAATAACGAAAAAGTAAACAAAGCATTATTAATTGCTGATGGAAAAATTCTTGATCCTAACGGAGTAATCATTGTCAAGAAAGCTGCATAAATAAAATAAATTAGAAGGCTGGCAAATGCTGGCCTTCTTTTAATTAAGGAGGTTAAATTATATGAATAGATATAAGTATAACTTAGGCCAATTATTAACTACTGATGTAAATTCTTTAGGAGTAGAGAGGGGTTTTGTTGCTCATTATGATTTAGGCCCAGTTGAAGCCCAAGACATTGCAGGCGTTTTAGGAACTACCGCATTAACTGCTGAAACTCAAACAATTACAGAAGGAATCACTGACCCTGATGTTCCCAGAAACTTAAAAATTAAAGCAAATGCAGCAAGTGTTGCTGGCGATATTGTAGTTAATGGAACAGACATTGATGATAATGCAATTAGCGAAACTATTTCGCTTAATGGGGATACAGAAGTTCAGGGGAATAAAGCTTTTAAAACAGTTACAAGCATTGAATTGCCTGTTGAAACAAATGCCGGCGCTGATGAGATTCAAGTAGGTGTAGCAAATAAGTTAGGATTACCTTACAAACTTGAAAGAAATACAGTTTTAAAAGCTTATCGCGACAACACTCTTGAAGGTACTGCCCCGACTGTTACTGTTGATTCTGCTAATATCGAGAATAATACAGCATTATTGGACAGCGCGATGAACGGCACTAATGTTAATATATATCTGATTGTTTAGGGGGCGATTAAATGGCTCTCTTAGATGATGTTAAAAAATCATTGAGAATCAGCTCAACAAATACTGCTTTTGATAGTGAAGTAACTGGATTAATCGAATCATGTAAGCTTGATCTAAATACCGCAGGAATAGTAGTTATTGATGAAGCAGATGCGCTTACAAAGCATGCGATTATACTCTATGCTAAAGGTCATTTTGGTTATGACAATGATGAAGCGGAAAGATTTCTAGAAGTTTATGAAAATCTCAAAAATAAAATGTCAATGCTATCAGAATATAATACGGCGGTGGAATAAATGCGATATAACAAAGTTATTAAACTTATTTCATCGACAATAACTCAAGATGACTGGGGAAATGAAGTTGAGGAGCGGAACGAGCGAGAAGTTTTCGCTAATGAAAATTCAATCGGATCATCAGAATATTATAATGCTGCCAGTCAGGGATTAAGGCCAGAAGTTAAGTTTGAAATTCGCTCAATAGAATATGCAGGCGAAAAAGAAATTAAATTCGACGGCGACATCTATAATATTATTCAAAGTCAGTCGTTGGGCGCTAAAACTATTCTCACTTGCGAGAAGGTGAATGGCGATGTCTAACTCAATCGACATTAATCAACTGGCAGACGAAATAGTTAACACAGTTGAGAATTACACCGAACCAGTCAAAAAAGAGATTGAAAAAGAGACTCGTTCATTTGCCAGAAAGATCAAAAATGAGATTAAAGAAAAGTCTCCTGAACTAACTGGAGACTACAAAGCGGGCTGGTCTTATACAACAAGCAAAAAACATGGTCGGATAGTGATCACAGTTTATAACAAAACTGATTATCAGCTAACACATCTTTTGGAAAAAGGCCATGCAATAGCTGGCGGAACTGGCAGAGTTCCTGCATATCCGCATATTGGGCCAGTTGAAAGAAAATATATTCCGCAGTACGAAGAAAGAATCAATGAAATCTTAAAGAACGGTGGGTGATTAAATGACTTATATAGAGTTATTCAACAGCTTAAAGACTCTTGGCTATCCTGTAGCATATGATATTTTCAACAGTCCACAATCACCGCCATTTATCACGATTCTATACACGAATAATAATGATTTAATGGCAGATAATATTAACTATGTAGATGTCAAAAATTTTCAGATTGAACTCTACACCGACAAGTATTATCCACCAACAGAAAAGGAAGTTGAAGATTTACTTAAAAACATTGGACTTGCTTATGACAAATCGCAAGTACCAATGCCAGACGAAGATTTATACCAGACAGTTTACGACATTGAATTAATATAATAGGAGGTTTATAAAAATGCCAGAAAACAAAGTTACTTTTGGTATATCAAATATGCATGTCGCTTTTTTAGGACAAGCACAGACAGGTAAAATTGAGGTTACAAATCCGCCATCAACAGATGGAGAAATAACATTACAAATCACAGCAGACACTCTTTTGGGAGTTGATTCCCCAGCAAGTGTTGTAATACCTTTAGCAAGTGAAACTCACACAAATGCAGCTAAAGTTGCATCAGCAATCGTGAATGTATTAAACAATGATGATGTAATCAACGAAGTGTTTAGGGTTTGGCACAATGTCGGGGTAGTATATCTTGCAACAAAGGTAGCACAAACTGATGATGCTACATTATCAATTTCATTTACAGATACAGGTGTTACCGGAGCGACAATGGGTACTTATGCAGAAGTTGCTGACGGAACTACTGGTTATGGAAACCCAAAAGCTGTAGATGGAACTGTTAGCTTAACAACTACTCCTGAAGGTGATGAGAATACTTTTTATGCAGATAACACAAAGTATTACATCTCAACTACTAATAATGGTTATACAGGAGATTGGGAAGCTGCTAAGCTGCCTAAAGATATTCTTGCAGAAATGGTTGGAATGATAATTGATAATGATGGAGCATTAGTCGAAGATGCCGACGGAAAACAAAAAGAATTTGCTCTCATGGGCCAATTTGAAGGTGACGATCATGCAGGTAGATTTGTATATTACAGATGCAAGTCTTCTAGACCTGGACAAAACAGTTCTACAACTGATTCTGGAGTTACACCTGACACTAATACAGCCGGACTAACAATGCTGCCGTATGAGTACGATGGTAAAAAAATTGTTAAGAAAACTATTGAAAAAGCAGATAATGAAGCAGTTTATAATTCTTTCTTTGATGCTGTTTCAATGCCAAACTTTGCTGCTTAATAGGAGATGGTAATTAATGAAAAAAATTAAATTAACAAATAAAAAGATAGGGCTTAGGGCTACTCCTATGGCCCTTCTTTTTTATGATCAAGCTTTTGATAGCGATTTAATTGCAGACTTAGCAAAATTCCAACAAGAACATTTACCTAAAGTAGTTAATGGCGACTTTAGCAGTTTTAAATCAGTCAATCTACTAAAAATTGGTTGGGCTATGAATAAAGCAAATAATTACCCTGGTGATTTTCCAACTTTTGAAGAATGGGTTAATGATTTAGATTCACAAGATGTAACAAGCCCTAAATTTATGATGGGGGTAGTCAACGAAGCGACAGATGGCTTTTTTCGTAGAAAAGAATCTGGAGGAAAACCAGAGGCAGAATAAAAACCGCGAGACTGATGATAAGTTACATTTAATAATTATTGCAATGAGCAAAAAAATGAATATGTCTTTTGAAGAACTTAATCAATTTAGAGTCAAAGATTTTTTAGAAACTTTTAATATTTTTACAGGAAAATCAAATCAAAGCAACTCTAATAAACCTAGAAAAGCGAATCAAGCAGATATAGATATCATGATGGGAAGGAGGTAATTGAATGGCTAGACAAATTAAAGGTATATCTGTTCGTATTGATGCAGAAACAAAAGGGCTTAACGCCGCTTTGAAAGACGTGCGAAAAGAGTCAAACAAGATAGGTAGAGAGCTTTACAAAGTTAATCGCGGATTAAGATTTTCACCTAAATCAACAGAATTATTATCTCAAAAACAAAAACTGCTTAAAAATAGAATTGATTCTACTAAAAAAGAATTAAATGCTTTGAAACAGTCTCAAGATGAGATAGAGAAAAAATTCAAAAAAGGCGAAATAGACGATAAACAGTATCGTGAGTTTAAGCGAGATATAGTTCAGGCTGAAAGTAAACTTGACACTTTTAACAGCCAGCTTAAAGAAACTAACAGGCAGGCCAGAAATGCAAAGTTTGGGCTAGACAATCTTAAAAAAGCTGGTAGAGCTTTAGCTACTGGAATGGCTGCAGCTGGCGCGGCTATTGCATCTGCTGGCTATGTTATCGGCAGAGAAATCAATAAAACAATGAACTATGCCGATGAAGTAGATAAGTTGAGCCAGAAAATGGGCTTAACAAAAGAAGCAACTCAGGAATGGACTTTTGTTGCCGAACAAAATGGGACTACTCTAGATTCACTAACAAGAGCTTTAGGTAGATTTCAAAAAAATGTTGGTGATGCTGATGATGGTTTAACGACTGCGACTAGATCATTTAATCAGTTAGGAGTCGAAATATCAGACAGTTCAGGTCAACTAAAAACTATGGATGAAATTTTTCCTGAAACAATTAGAAAACTTTCTGATATGGAAGATATTACAAAAAGAAATCAAATTGCAATGAACTTGTTTGGTCGAGGTGGAAAAGAGTTAATCCCAATACTTAACAATACAACTGGCGAAATTGATGACTTGATAGAAAAAGCAAATGATTTAGATCTTGTAATGTCTGATGAAGATATTCAAAGTTGGGTTAACTTCAAAGATGCCACTCATGAAGTAACTGAAGAATTTGATGCACTTAGAAGAAATCTAGCGAATGATTTCCTCCCTTATCTGCAAACTGAATTTTTGCCTTATATCCAAGACACATTAGTTCCTACTATCAAAAGTATAACAGACGCTTTTTCTTATGGCTGGATGTCTTTTTCATATGAAGGTGGAGAAGAAGCAAAGAATGCTATTAATAGTATAGAAGAGTTGTCAGAAGCTCAAGACTTACTGCTAGAAAAACAAAAAGAGCTTTCTAATACAAGAAGCATTGAAGATTTAAGCGTTTGGGAAAAAGCGACAATGTCCGCCGAAGATAAACAAAATTTGTATGAAAGAAGAAGATTGTTAGAAGATGAAGTAGCATTACTAGAATACAGAATTGAAAACTGGGATAGGTTAAATTCTAAGTCAGGCGACAGCGGTGGAGATGGTGGAGAAACAGTTGTAGGTTCTGGGTTAAGCGATTATGAAAAATTTCTTCAAAGTATAAATGAAGAATCCGAAAAATATAAAAGAAATAAAATCATTGATTCTATTGGCGAAGATTACAAAAAAGCTGTTAAACAATTAGAATTTGAAAAGCAAGATAAATTAAGTTTGATTGATACTTTTGACATAAGCGATTCCGAAGCTCAAAAAGCCAAAGAAAAAGTTAAACAACTTTATAATGATATGATTGCTGATGCTATAACAGAGGGTAGAGAAAAGTGGAAGAAAGAGCAGAAAGAGCAGGAAAAAGAAAGAGAAGAACAACGAAAAGAAGAGCTGCAAGCTGAAAAAGAACTTCAAAGAGAAATTATAGATAACCGTTTTGAAATGAATGACTTATCCAAAACTCAATACAGAAAATATTTAAGGGATCGTCTTGATGAATATGACAAATATACCGATGAATGGGTAAGAATTCGCAAAAAAATTGATGACACTTTAGAAGCAAGCAGCCCTAATGATTATTCTTCTAACCTTGCCAATCTTGGCCGAATGGGAAGAAATGCAGCTACCGGCTACGATGGCACAAAAGAGCAAGTTCAATCAATCAACTGGATGACTGATGCTTTTGTAGATCTAGGGCTAGAAATTGAAGAAGCTAATCAAAAATTCGTAGATTGGAAAGATGATCTAGTTACTGGTCTATCAGATGCAATTGCTCGCGGTGAAAGTCTGAGCGATGTTTTTGAAAACATCGGTAGTCAAATAGCTTCAATGGTATTACAGCAGGCTGTAGTCGGCCCCTTTGTTAATTGGGCTATGGGAGGGTTAGGTTTGCCAACCGCTCATACTGGAGGATATGTTTCCCCAGCGGGGAAAATACTCGATAGTTACAAGTTTCATTCAGGTGGCGGAGTCGGCTTAAAGAATGATGAAGTTCCAGCAGTGCTGCAGACTGGAGAATATGTCATGAGTAGAGACCAGGTTAATGCAGCTAAAAATGGAGCTGGGGCAGGAACAATGTACAACATTACTATTAATGCAGTCGACTCTCAATCATTTGCGCAGGCTATTCAAAGGAATCCTGAGGCAATTGTTAGTGTAGTTACTCAAGACATTATGAGAAATGGAAATACTAGAAAAGCTATTAAGAAATCATAAGGAGGTGAGCTTTTGGCTTTAGCAAAATTTGATTTTGAATATAAGAACGCCTGGCAAGATGAAATAGGATTTAAAACTTTAGTTACTCAATTTGAAAGTGGAAAAGAACAAAGGCGATCCAAAGGTTTGCCTCGAAGAAAGTTCACTTTAGAGTTTGACAAAACAACAAATTACAACAATGATGCTCAAGCTATGTGGCGGTTTTTTGTCAATCGCAAAGGAAAGTTTGAGCCTTTTTATTTTGATTGGGAAAAACCAGATGGAAGCATTGAAGAAGTCAAAGTTCGTTTCAATACTGACAGTTTAACCAGAGAAAACTTTTTGACTAAGGCTTACAGCTTTGGCCTTGAGTTAATCGAGGTGTTATAGATGCCAAGAACATTAAGTCAAGATGTATTAGACCAAAAAGATAGAGATTATAACAGGCCAGTTGAGCTATATCAGATTAAACTTGATGCAGAAACATTATATTTTGCGATGTATCCAGAAGACATAGAATTTTTTGATGAGAACGGCAATCCACAGACTTATTATGCAGCCGCCATTAGCAGAGATGCTGTCAAAAAAGACAATCAAACTAACCCGAACACTTCTCAGATAACTTTTGATAATGTAGTCAGAGACTTTTCGGCTTATATAGCTAATACTGATTTTGTAGGGCGCAAAGTTACAATCTGGAAAGTATTTTTAGATGCAGATAGAAATGTAGTTAATCTGTCAATGATCGGCCTTGAATCAGAGCAAGAAATATTAGAAGAAGGTGCAGGATTAGATTACAGAAATAATTATGTTGAAATTTTTACAGATGCAATAATCGACAGTGTTTCAATTGATGAATATAACTTAACAGCGACCATAGTTTCTAATCTTGATTCGCTTGATGTTGAGTTACCTGGAGAAACTTATCAAGTTAATTGCAGGTTCGATTTTGGCGGAGAAGCTTGCGGTGTTAATATCCCCACAAAATCGGGGCAAATAGACAGTATAAGCGGCTCAATAATTAATGATTCATCAATTGCGGAAGAGGCTGATTACTGGAAATATGGAACTATTGAAGTGGATGATGAAAGCCGGAAAATAGTTGCAAGCGGAAATGGGTTTGTCGAACTTGAATATCCTTTCGGAAGCGCTCAAAGTGGAGATAGTTACGATATGCAGGCTGGTTGCGACTATAGTTACAATAGCGGTCATGGTTGTACTTTTTGGAATAATACTCAATTTTATGGCGGTTTTTTAGATATACCGAAAATACGAAATATTAGAGAGGTGGATTAAATGACACAAAAATTTGATATAGATGCAGCAGAAACGAATGATGGGATTAAAACGATAGCGGCTCCGAGAACTTGGTTAGACGCTGGGAACCCGCCAGATTGGATTCTGCCAGTTAGATTTACAGGAGATGGAGTTAATTTAACGCTTAACGCGGAGCAATCTACAATCACAGTCCCGGCTGAAACAACTCTTAATCCGAGTAATGTGACTGACGAGATGATCCAACTACTGAAAGATATACATTCAGAGGTAGCAACATCAGATATCAGCAATCCAGATACATTAAGTTTTGGAACAATGGATGCAGGATTTTTCGGAATAGTGCCGGCAAGTGATTTTATAACCGGTGATGCCTTAGCGAGTACCGTTGGTGTTACCCAAGGAACTAGTCAGTTTTCAGATACAAATTGGTTGAAGTTCGCTTTTCAAGGTGAAATTTACATGATTCCTCAAAAACCAATTAGACACACTATTAGTTGGGACCACTTATACCTTCAAGGCGCTGTCTATGGAGACGGATTATTAGCTGGAGAAGCGGGAGCTGAACATCATAATCTAACTAGCTCGTCTGGAACCGCATTAACAGCAACAAGGCAAGATGCAGCAGTTACAGTTAATGGTTTAAGATATGAGGTTGCGCTGCTTAAAGGTGGAGCTTCAGACCCTCTCAACAGCTATAATGATAGTGACAGAGGTTCGCTCGGATCGGCAAACGAATGGAATGCATTAATGCTGCCGATACATGAAAAAGCAGTGGCAAATAACTGGAATTATCCAGCATATGTGCCGACAGTTAACAGTTGGGATATTAACTTTTCAGATGGTGATTTGCTGGCACATAACAAATTCGGAAACGGGAGTTTAACCTGGTGCCAAGAAAGTTCTGATGCTGACCCGGCCCAGCGCGTGCATCGCGGCTATGGCGGTGTGTCGCTCCTGTTTGCGAATGATTCTGCGTATGTGAACCACTATCGCGGTTGGCGCCCTCGCTTAAAGCTTGCGCGTACTTGACCTCGAGTCTTTTAAATGTGGAAGCCTGGACGAAGGTCCAGGTGGAACATTGCTCTTAAGGGGTGGTATAAATTAAGAAAAAGAAATTAAAAATACAACAGAAAACAGAAGAATTGTTTTATGAGATATATCCGACGCTTAAAAATTACAACAATGCAGAAAAATATTCATTATGCACTGAAATAAAAAATGCTTATTTAAATTTGCTAAAATATATGGCTTTAGCTAATAAAGTTAGATCTAAAAGAAAAGTATATCTAGAAGAAGCTGATGGATATTTACAGCACTGCAAAACTCTTAATGACTTATCTTTTCAAATAGAAGAAATTAATGATGGTTTTCATAAAAATATAGACAGAAAATTATCAGGAATTGGGCGAATGCTCGGAGGTTGGATAAAGAAATCTTAAAAATAAATATTGAGGATTGAGTTATATGTGGCCCAACGCGTGAATCGCGGCAATAACGGTGTGTCGAACCTGAATGCGAATGATTCTGCGAATGTGAACAACAATCGCGGTTGGCGCCCTCGCTCTGAGATATAGCATAATCAGTAATGGTGCGGTTACGGCTTCATCAGCTAGAGTGTGCGTTATTAATGTCTCAAAGGAACTCAATTCTCTCACCGGCCAGCAGGCCAGGTGTAAACACATTAACAATGACATAAGCCTTAGTATCCCGATATATATAGAAAGGAGAACACGCATTTTGTCGAAAAATCATAATGACTTTGACGATTGTTTTTCAAAAATTATTACAGAAGAAAATTTTGATTATGCTTATCACAGGACTCAAAAAACTGATACAAAATACAGCCAGGAAGCGCTTAACTTTTCGGCAGACTTAACATATAACTTGGATCAGCTCAGAAAAGAATTAATAGAAAGATGCTATCAACCGGGTGAATATAATATTTTTACTATCCACGAACCTAAAGAAAGAGTTATAGCAGCTCCAAAATATCGCGATAAAATAGTTCAGTTTGCAATTCACAATGTAATTAATGATGATTTCGAAAGAAAGTTCATTAAGGACAGCTATGCCTGTCAGAAAGGCAAAGGTACTCATGCAGCAGCCAATAGAATACAACATTTTCTAAGGAAAGCAAAATGGCAATGGAATAAGCCCTGGATAATAAAGGCTGACATCAAAAGCTTTTTCTACAGTATTAAGCACTATATTCTCAAAAATATTCTTGCGAGAAAGATTAAATGTCAGGAAACTTTAGAGCTGCTATACAAAATAATTGATAACTCTCCAGACGAAACAGGCCTGCCGGTATCAAAATATGAGTACGAATTATATTATTATGATCTGGGCTTACCTTTAGGCAATGTTACAAGCCAACTTTTAGCTAATTTGTATATGAATGTGCTTGATCAGTATTGCAAAAGACAATTAAGTATTAAGTTTTTCGCAAGATATATGGATGACATGGTTTGTGTTGTCAGAACTAGAAAAAGAGCTAAAGAAGTTAAAAAGTTGATGACTCAATTTGTCAATGAAAAATTAGATTTAAAAATGAATCAAAACAAAACTAAAACATTTCCACTGGCTCAAGGAATAAATATGGTTGGCTATAAAATATGGCCGACTCATATGTTATTAAGAAACAGCAGCAAGAAAAGGATCAAACAGAAACTAAGTAAATTTAAGGATTTGTTGATTAAAGGTAAAATTTCAAAAGAAAAAGTTGAGCAAATACTTAATAGCTGGAAAGGTCATGCTGATCACGCCAGTTCAGAAAGCTTTTATCTGTATTTAGAAAATAGATTTGATTATATTTATAGAGATGAAGAGGGAACTTTCAAAGTTAAAAATTATTATAAGGAGGCAGCATAAATGATTATATATGAAAATGGAGAATACACTCCCTGTACTTATCGCGTAACTCTGCAGAATAGAGGTGTCGAGGAAACTCACTATGCTAATTTCAGAACTCACTGGGAGGACATGGTTGCGAAACATGATCATCTAACCAATCTTAATTTTAAAGAAATAATTTTTTCTGCTGAACAGGATGCAAGACTGCAGGAAATATCAGAACTGAGCATTCCGCAAGGATTTCAAGCTCAGGTCAGAGAATATGTTGAAAACGGAAACTTCCCCGACGGTTATGAGCATCCATTGTCAGACCTAAAACTGAAAAAAGAAAGGCTGCAACACCAGAATGATATTGATGAAGCTTATCAAATGATATTAGAAAGCGAGGGATTAATCTAATGGCATTAAGCGAACTAAAAATTAAAGCACTTATTAGATTGATTGAGCACGGGAAAATTACAGTCGAGGACATCAAGGACCCTGATTATAAAGCTGAGGTTGAAAGCAGGCTAGCATAATGATTGAAACCGATAAATATTTACACAAAAAATATAAGTTTAATGGCAGAGGGAAAGAAGGTTATGATTGTCTTGGACTGATGCTCAATGTTTTAGGCGATAACGGCATTAATTTGCCCAATGATGATGGCAGAGAAATCAATTATAGTTGGTTCCAATCAGAGCCAGAAAGATTTATCAATGGATTAAAAAAACATTTTAACAAAATAAAGTTCAATGATAGGCAACCGCTTGATGTGGTTGTTTTTTTAATTGGCGGAATTCCCCGGCATTCAGGAGTATTAATTAACCAGTATAATTTCATCCACATAACAGAAAATTCAACAGTTCATATTAGCAAATTATCAAAATGGAACAAAAGAATTCACAGTATTTGGAGAGCGAGGTGATCAGATGGGTGCAGGAGCAGTAATTGGGGCAGCAATCGGCTGGGGTGTTGGAGGAACGGTAGCTGCAGCAACAATAGGCTTTTCAATTGGACAAACTTACGATAATTACAAAGAGCAAAAAGAAATGATGGAAAGTCTTAACCAATCACCAACTTATTCATTTGGCCCAATTAGCAACACCAAAAGCCATGAAATGCCGATACCTATTATATACGGAGAAAATCTTGTCGCGGGGAATATAATTAACCAAAAAGTTCGCGGCGAAAATGATAGATACATGGATTTGCAGGTCGGGATTTCAGAAGGACCAATCGAATCTATATCAAATGTTAAGGCTAATGAAAACAGCATAAGCCCCAATATTCAGCTGGGTGATAGAGTGCAATCTGCATGGGGGAATAATGAGCATGGACAAACATTCCCTTATGTAGCTCATTATAATATAACTTTAGACGCTGAAGAGTTAGAAATATCAAGTACTCCAACCCTTACTGCAATTGTTAAAGGTAGAAAAGTCAGAGTTTGGGATGGGAATCAGTGGGTTACTGAATACAGCAATAATCCAGCCTGGTGTCTATTAGATTTTTTGACTAACAAAAGATACGGCTTAGGAATTGATGATAGTTCAATAGATTTAGAAACTTTCAAAGAAGTGGCCGATTATGCGGACCAAGATGTCGATGGAGAAAAAAGGTTTGAGCTCGACATGGTTATCGATGCAAAAAAATCTTCTTTAGACATTATCACAGAAATTCTTTCTACATTTAGGGGTTTTTTATTTTATTCAGACGGCAAATTAAAGCTCAAAGTTGATCGGGCAGAAGCAGCAGTTCAAAGTTTCGATATGGATAATATTATTGCTGAAAGTTTTGGTTACAGCAAAACAAGCAAAAAAGAAAGGCTTAAAGAAGTTACAGTAGAATATACTGAGCCTAATGAAAATTATGAAAGGATTTCAGCTCGGTTCACAGATGAAAGTTTTTCAGCAGAAGCAAAGAAAACTATAACATTAATTGGTGTTAATAGATTTTCACAGGCTGGCAGAATGGCCCGATATTTTCAAAAGAAATCAAAGTATTGTACCACTCAAGCTACCTGGGGCGCTGGAATTGGCGATATACAAGCAGAAGTTGGCGATGTAGTATTATTAAGCCACGATGTTCCCGGCTGGGCAGACAAGCCGTTTAGAATTGTTCAAATAGAAGAAAATGAAAATGATGAGATGCAGATTACAGGAATCGAATATAACGAAGCGATATACAATGATGATGGGGTTGTTTATCAACCTTCGACTGGTTCAACACTTCCAAATCCTTTTGCACCGCCAGCGAGTGTTAGCAATCTATCATTATTAGAACAAGCAAATGTTTTAGAGGATGGCAGTTGGATTCCACAGATTAAGGTAACTTTTGAGCAACCTTCTTCGATGTTCTGGAAGTACGCAAATATATATTATTCTGCAGACGATGGAGCAACCTGGGACTATCATGAAAAGACTGAATTAACTCAAAGCATAATCAAGGAGTTGGCTCCAGGAACTTACAAAGTCAGAGTGCAGTCTGAAAATAATCGCGGCAGGAAAGAAGATTTCGGTCTTGCTGCCACAGGCCAAATTACAGTTAATGGGAAAGATGCTCCGCCTTCTAATGTTAATTGGGGTAACTGCAAATTTCAGCATAATATAATATTAAGATGGCAGCCGATTACTGATATTGATTTGAAAGCGTATGAAGTTAGAACAAATGAAAATTTCGGCAATGATGATGCTGCATTAGTATATCGCGGCAATGGCTTAGAAGCTACAATTAATAGTCCGGATAGACGGCAATATACTTTCTATGTCAAAGCAATAGACAGATCAGGAAATTATTCAGAACTAGCTGACGAAATCACACTAATTAATTCAGCGCCACCTGCGCCAAATTTCTCGGAAGATGATGTTACTGAATGGTTTTCAGCTATCAAAATAGCAATACCGAGAGTGAGCGCAGCTGATGGTTATAAGGTTTATATCACACCTTCTGACGGGGCGGGAAATGCAACTGGAGAAACTACAATTCACCAATTTTTGGCTGCTCGAGATTATTATTATCCTGTTCAGACTGGCGATAGCATATTAATCAAAATTGGAACTTATGATAATCTCACAGAATTACTTGATGATGAAAATATTTCAGCAGAAATAGAAGCCACTGCAGCAACTATTGATAACATTGCTCAGTTTGCAGCTGATTTAAGGCCACCAAAAATTGTTGATGCCTTGCCAGTACTACCGGATTCCGACTATCCAGTTGATAGTTCAGTAGTCTATGACGGCAAATTATACATTAATGAAAAAGGTAGCTGGGTATCAAAAGTTCAAGAAGCAGAAACAGCAGTCAACGCGCTTGTTGCTGGTACTGTTGAGGCTGGGGCGATCGGGACCGAAGAACTTGCATCTGCCGAAGCTATTATACAAAAGTTAGGTGCTAATCAGTTAATTGCTTATGAAACTCAAATCAAAGATGCGATTATTGACGATGCAAAAATCATTAATGTTTCAGCCAGAAAAATATTATCAGAAGAAGTTATAGCTGACTTAATGGTTTCCCGTGGTTCGATAACTATCAAAGGGAATGAAAAAGAAACTGTTGATTCTTTGGCTATGATGGCAACATCTCAAAAAGATTATCAAATAACGAATGAATGGAATGCCTGGAAGATGAACCAAGAAGGCATACAAGGCTATGATAGCGACGGAAACCGCGGTGTTTTGCTAACCAAAGAAGGTAAAATATTATTACAGAGCTACGCGAATAATATAGAAGGAACTAATTTACCAGCTCCAAACGCTAAACCTAATGATTTTGATAATTATCCAGGTAGTGGAGGCACAGTTGACTGGGATAGTGCCGGAATAAAAACAGTTGGCCCTGATGGTGATTACTCTATTTTGACCGATGACGGGTTAAAATTTTTTAAAAATGGTTATTCTAAACCTTTTAGTTATGTAAGGAGGACTGCTCGAGGCACATCCCCTAGTGGAAGTTATATTAATCTAAATAATGGGACTATAACTCATCCTGATGGCACAGTAATAAATGGCATAACTAGCCCTAAATATTCAGGTCTTGACGGCATTCCGTGGGGGCATAGCCCTAAAATTATGACTTCAATAGCTTCATTATCAACCGCTGGTCAATTTTACGAGTGCTTTCCTTCTAACGTGACAAAAAACGGGTTTTATGTTTATGGTTTCACTAGAGTTGAGTCAGGCAACCCACAAACTTATCAAATTAATTATTCAGGTACCGAAGATAAAATAACTAGCTATTCTAGGGAACAAACAGTCAAAATTTCAGCTTTTGTTTCTGTAGAAGGAGAAATGCAATTCGGTACCTATTTTTATGCAGGAAGAACAGTATATATGCAATATCAAAAAGAGGGAACCACAAACTGGGTTCAATTTGGAAAATTTGTTATTGAGCAAGGAGACAAAAACGAACCAATTTTGTCTTATAGCGCTTTTGTAGATGGTTTAACCCCAGGAAGATACAAAATAAGAGTTTATAAGACAGGATATGCTGATTATAATTTTCACGAATGGACTGATTACATTGATGTTTCAGACATATCTGGTACAGTTTCATGGACAGCCTTGAGTGATTAATCAACAATAAAGAAGAAAGTTGGGGTGGGTGTTAATTTCGCTTATGACAACAAAAAGCATAAATTATAGAATTAAAAAGCATGTAGATTTACCCAGTGAGCAAAAACTTTTTAAGCAGACAAATTTACAAAATTGGTAACAAATAGATATATAACTTAGAGGTGATGTTATGGCAGAAAACCACAGCAGAGATAGCTGTCCCTTTAGAGAAGAGATAGAAAAAACTAAAGAATTGGCAAAAGATAACAGAAAAGAAATCGAAAGAATTATGACAGGTGATTGGTATTCTAATCAGCAGCTATTTGAGATGATTCAAGAATTGCAAAATCATATCGCAACATTCAACAAAAACTTTGCTAAGTATAATGGATTAATTGAAGACCGAAAAGAAGATAGGGAGCTGCTTGACCAATTACATAGCAAAGTTGAAAAGATTGAAACTCGCGATGAAACTCAAAAAGAAACTAATCGCAACTGGGGATATTGGCTCCCCTGGGGAATTGCTTTGCTGCTTTCAATAGCAAAAATAATAGAATTATGGAAGGGGTGATATAAAATGCCAGTAAATGATTTTGAAATAAGTAACCATTTCAATCTTAGAGAATTCCAATGCCACGATGAAACCCAATCAGTTAAGCTAGACCCAGAGCTTCCAAAAAAACTGGAAATACTGAGGGGGCTAGTTTCTGACCATAAAGGTAAAGATACACCACTTATAATTAACTCGGGCTACAGAACTCCAGCTTATAATCAAAAAGTAGGAGGTGCAAAAAAATCTCAACATTTGGAGGGGGCTGCAGCTGATGTAAGATTGCCAGCTGGGGTTGATGCAGATGTAATGGCAAGCTTTGCTGAAAAAGCTGGTTTTGATGGTATAGGAAAATATAATAGTTTTGTTCATTGCGATGTCCGCGGTTACAAAGCAAGATGGGATAATAGATAATTATCAAACTAAAAGGAGATGTTAAATATGTTAACTACAATTAGTAAAATTTGGACTGTTTTTCAGGTGGCTTTTGGTGTGCTGAAAGAAGTGAAAGAATTGGTTGAGATTTTTGAAGAGGCAGACACCGATGATGGCAAGAAACATGGTCCGGAAAAGAAAAAAGCAATCGTTGAATTAGTCGAAGCTGTCTATGATGCAGCTGATAACACAGTAGATCTTCCTTTCAAGAAAGAGACTGTGATGGGATTAGTCGACAAAGCTATAGACGTCATAGTTGATCTGATGAATGTGGTAGGTCAGTTTCGAAGCAAGTCAAAATAAATTCGATTATGATAAGTTTGGAGAAAATCTAAAAGCTGAATACAGGCCGCGGACCAGTCGAGAATTGCTCGGAAAGAAAAAGATTGACTTTGAGCAAAAGTTGATTGATGCTGCAAAAGAATATAACAAGCACAATTAATCACTATATATAATGTAGGAAGTGCCGAGTTCGTGCCAAAATTTAAGAAAACATCAGAATAAATATTTTTTCAAAAAGTCTTGACAACTCCAAAAAGTGTTGA
>Ga0247721_100311_pt1 | contig 17310 bp, 12 predicted proteins | sample MSEWel2017_08_16_FD_189089 | JGI IMG/M metagenome (GOLD analysis project Ga0247721, IMG submission 189089) | Subsurface sediment microbial communities from gas well in West Virginia, United States - MSEEL Well Study Marcellus 3H_2017_08_16 | ecosystem: Environmental > Terrestrial > Deep...
AAAGCCATACTGAAATATTTAATAATAAACTGACTATTATTAAATTTTATATTGATTTTAGTAACTTTATTATCAACCAGGGGAATGTTTTAGAAGAAAAACTGGGAAGTAAAAAAATAAATATAGCAAAAACATTTATTAGAGTTTCTGATAAAGTCAGAAGTAGAAATTATGAGACTTTTATTAGCCCTTTACCGGAGATTATATTAGTAGATAAATTTTGGGCTATTACAGTTGTTAAGATTTTGAATAATAATACTAAAGATATCGAAGATAAGGAAATCAATCTTATTGTAAATAATTTATTAACTATTAATTTTACTATAGATAATCAAATTAGTGTATTGAAATTTATTAACCAAGTTAACTGGAAAATTGCGGAAGAAGAAATTGAAGAAAAAAATAATAAACTAGTTGAGTTAATTCAAGCTGAGTCTAGTGAGCTTCGAGAACTAGTATTTGATATAATTGTAGATTATTGTAAAGTTAATAATCAAAATGAACTTGATAAAACACTAAATTTTGTTTTTAATAAAATGACTCAGGAAAATATTTATGATGATTTAATCATGAGACTTGATCCATTACTAAATGATAATTATAGAAAACAAATGCTTAATAAAATCACTCCAGTTATTAATTTTGGTAATCATAGTAATCAAGCATATGAGAGGGTATTTAGTTTAATAGAAATATTAATAACTAATGAGAAAAATAATGAGCAACTGTTAACTATATTTAGAAATAACTTTAGTTATTTCAATAATAATAATAAATGGTTTAATAGATTACCCTGGGCGGAAAATTATATTAGGATGTTTACTTTAATAAAGAAAATTGCAAATGAAAAAGATATCAACTCATTAATTAATATATTATTGAATAAAGTTGGGAATAAAAAACCAGAATTAATGATAGTTGGTTTTAAAAATGTTGGTGATGAGATTCAAAATGAGGAAATAGCAGAAAAAGCTATTGATGCCGCTTTTAAGAGAGTTAATAAAAATTCAGCTTTAGATGCCTTTGAATTTTTTGAAAAAGTATATTCATTTATTAAGGAGAAAAATAATTATTTAACCAAGTATGTAACATTTTTAATTAATAATTTAGAACTTTCTCCCCATAATTTTTTAAAGACATTATATATTAAATTTTCCAGCATTTCTAAATATCTAGATTTATATAAAAAAATATTGTCACTTAGTGATGATCAATTTAATAATAATTATGATTGGATTTTAAAAACATTAAAAAAACTTTTTGTTAATAATAATCCAAATTTAGAAAAACTAAAAAACTATATTCAATTTGATTTTGAAGAAAAATCTCAAAAAATACTGAAAGAGCTAATTGAATCACTTTCAATTGAGGAGGTAGATGAAATATTATCATCTTCTTTAAATTCAGAAATTAATAATGAATTAAGAAATAAATTGTTAATAATTGTTAAAGGCAGAAAAGAAGAATTTGATAAAAAGACTTTTGCTCAGGTGGTAAGTCATATTTTAAGAAGTGATGATGATAATATGATTGAGGATCTATGTGATAATTTACTGGAGAACTATTATGAATTTAAATTATATAGTTCAAAAAATATTATTAAAGAATATATTTTGCCAGCATATCAGAGTGTAAATATGAATGTAAAAGAAAAAGTGCTTAAAGTTGCTAAATCATTTAATATTGAAGATAAATTTCGAGAAACAATTAAGGGTGATGTATTGGCTGATAAAGAAATAAAGCAAATTAAAAATTTTTACGGGTTTAGAATATGAGTTAAGTTTTAAATTCAATTTTACCTAATAAGAAATTGAAAATAAAATGAACGGTTTTTTCTTTAATTCATATTAATATTTAATAAATTAAAATCAGAAATGAGGTCATCCAGTTGATTATTGACAAGTTGATAATAAAAAATTATAAACTATTTCAAAACTTCGAATGTGATTTAAACAAAGACATTTCGATTCTAGTTGGTGATAATGAAGAAGGAAAATCTACTATATTAGAAGCTATTAATTTATTATTAACAGGTAAATTAAATGGACGATCTATTTATTATGAATTAACACCCTATTTATGTAATAAAACGGTAATAAACGATTATATTTCTGAGCTTGAAACTGGAGCAAAGAATCCTCCGCCAGATATTTTACTCGAATTATATTTACAGGATAATGAGCAGTTAGCATTTTTAAAAGGAACAAACAATAGTAAAAAAATTAATGCAGCAGGTATTTATATGCATCTAGAATTTAATGATAAATTTTCTGCAGAATATCTGGAGTATATAGATGATTCAGCCAGAGTGGAAACTATTCCTATTGAGTATTATGATGTTACCTGGTGTTCTTTTGCCAATGAAACTTTAACTTCGCGAAAAATACCAGTTAATACAACACTTGTTGATACAAGTATTCAAAAAAATTATTATGGTACTGATCAATACATAGCTAAAATAATTGATGACTCACTTGATATGAAGGAAAAAACAGATTTAAGCTTAAATTTCAGGAAATTAAAAGAAAGTTTTGCTGCAGAGCAAACTATTAAAAATATCAATCAAAAATTATCAGCCAAAAAAGGAATTATATCAGATAAAGATTTATCTGTGTCTGTTGATATTTCAGCTAAGTCTAACTGGGAATCAACTTTAACTTCATATTTAGATGATATCCCATTTAAATTTATTGGAAAAGGCGAACAGAACAGTATAAAAATTAATCTGACGATTGAGTCTGAAGCGGAAGAATCTCAGGTAATCCTAATTGAGGAACCAGAAAATCATCTTTCTTTTTCCAATATGAGCAAATTAATTAATAAAATCAAAGATAAATGTCGAGGGAAACAGCTTATTTTAACAACTCATAGCACTTTTGTATTAAATAAACTGGGGATTAATAATGTTATTTTGCTAAATAATGAAAACAACATGAAGTTAGAAGATTTAAGTAGCGGAACTCAAAGATATTTTCAAAAATTGCCTGGATATGATACTTTACGGTTAATATTATCTAAGAGACCAATTTTAGTTGAGGGTCCTTCTGATGAATTAATTATACAAAAGGCTTATATGCAAAAATATGATAAATTACCAATTGAAGCTGGAAGAGATATTATTACAGTGAGAGGCTTATCTTTTAAAAGATTTTTAGAGATAGCAAAAATTTTAAATAAAAAGGTTAGTGTTGTAACTGATAATGATGGTGATGTGGAGAAGTTAAAAAGAAAATATGCCGATTATTTAGATGACAGGAATATTGATATTTGGTACAGCGATGACGAAAATGCTGAGACCTTGGAGCCACAAATTTTAAAGGTAAATGCTGCTGAAACTTTAAATAATATTTTTGGTACTAGTAAAAATAAAGAGGAGTTAGAAAAATACATGGCTTCTAATAAAACTGATTCTGCCTTAAAAATATTTGAGTCAGAATTAGATATAAAGATACCGGAGTATATTAATGATGCAATTGAATGATGAAATTATTATAGCTTCAGCCGGGTCGGGCAAAACTACAATGATTGTTGACGAGGCAATTAAGAATAAGGTCAAAATTTTAATGTTAACTTATACCAGGGATAATTTATCTGAAATAAAAGATAAATTTATAAGATTAAATGATGTAGTTCCAGCAAATGTTACTATTAAAACCTGGTTTTCCTTTCTTTTAAATGATTGCGCAAGACCATATCAAAATTTTTTATATGATAAGCGGATAAAAACTGTTCAATTTGTAAATAAAAGGTCTGCTTTTTATGCTTCTAAATCAGATATAGAGAATTATTATTTTAATAGTTCGGGAGCTATTTATTCTGATAAAATAGCTGGTTTTGTTTGTGAATGTGATGATAAATCTGAGGGATTAGTGATTAAACGTTTAGAAGAAATTTATGATTATATTTATATAGATGAGGTTCAGGATTTGGCAGGATATGATCTTGAACTACTAAAATTGTTAGTTGATTCTAAAATTAAATTAAAGCTTGTGGGTGATATTAGACAGGTTACATACTCCACCAATAATGCTGGGAAAAATCGTCAATATAGAGATGTTAATATAATTAATTTTTTTGAAAAACTTGCAGAAAGACAAAATGTTGATTTGGTATATAAGAATATTAGTCATAGATGTAATCAAAAAATATGTGATTTAGCAGATTCGCTATATCCTGATTTGCGGGGTACAAACTCTTTAAACGAAGAAGTAACTGAACATGACGGCATTTATACCATAAAAAAAGATAATGTTGAAGATTATATTAAAAAATTTTCTCCTCAAATATTGAGATATAGCAGAAGAACTGAATTATTTAAAGATAAAGCTATGAATTTTGGGCAGGCTAAAGGATTAAACTTTGATAGAGTTTTAATATTACCCAATGGACCAATAAAAAAGTTTCTAAAAACTGGTGATATAAAAAAAGTTAAAAAATCTAGAGCTAAATTTTATGTGGCCTTAACTAGAGCACGATATAGTGTTGCCTTTCTCTATGATGATGAAGTAAATCTTGAGGGGGTTGAAGATTATGAGGTTTAGTAATTTCCATTTTGTCCCTGTCTGTGAAGGTAGAAACTTTTTCTCACCAGGGCTTTTTTGATATAGCCAGTTAGATAAATGATGTAGAAGGTATTAGAGAAAATAAAACTTGTAATTTACAAATAATTACAGTATAATATTGGTAATAAATCTTTATCTGGAGTGAGAGCTTTGAAATGGAATAAAGATAAAAATATCAGAGATGCCGGACACTGGTTGGCTTCAAAAATTGAATTAATTGAGCTAAAAGATGAAATATTAAAGAATAATCAAAAAATCAATATTAAACGCGGTGGAATATTTAATGTTGAACTTGGTAGGGGAAACATTGGTGCGGAGAAAAATAAACTGAGACCGTGTTTGATAATCAGTAGAAATATTTTAAATAATGGTCAAACAGTTGTAATTATCCCACTGAGTACAAAATTTGATTATAAATTAATTTCTTCAAAGAAAGTTCCCAGGTATAAGAACCATTTTATACTTTTTGCAGATGAGTATAGTTTTTTAAGAGACGATTCTTGCTTAAAATGTGAAGATATTAGAGTTATTGATAAGGTAAGAATTAAAGACCATTTAGGAAATATTAAAAAATTTCATCTTGATATGGTTAAAAAAAGGATTTTGTTTACACTGGGATTTTGAAATTTAATTTCATCACGACTATTGAAAATATAAAATTTAAATGTTATAATTAATATAGAGAAGAAATGTTAGGTCACCTCGTCGTGACCATAGAGACTAAGCATTGCTTAGTTTAATGTTGGAGGGCTTTTTAGCTCTCCTTTTTATTTATCATTAAAATAATTATTTTACTTTGTTTCCAATTTATTCTATAGTATGTTTTAAATATGTAGAAGAACAGGGCAAATAAGAAGGTGAAAAACAAGGTGAGAAAAAACATTTAAAAAGTTAATAAAAAGTAATTTTGAAAGTTCTAATGATAAAATCATGGAATGAATTGATCAGGCAAAAATTAGTAAAACAGAAGAGTTAAGTGAAATAATTTCTAAGATTAAAGATTTAAAGGAAAGTTCTTGTAATTTTGTCGATTACATTGAAATGATAGTTAGCCTAGGATATAATTAGAACAGTATTATAACATACAAAAAATTTACATAAAAATTATTTCAAAATAGAAAGGTGATACAATGCCAGAAAAAAGATCAATACCTCTTTCAGTACCCAATCTATCGATGGATATAGTTGATAATATAAAAGACACCATAGAATCAGGCTGGGTCTCAACAGGTGGTAAATTTATCAAAGAATTTCAGGAGAAGATGGAAAAGTACTTAAATGTAGAGCGAGCAGTAGCAGTTCAGAGTGGAACGGCCGGTTTACATCTGGCAATGAGGGTTTTAGGAGTAGACCGTGATGATGAAGTAATAGTTCCTACAGCAACCTTTATCGCAGCAGTAAATCCAGTTACCTATATGGGAGCAGAACCTGTATTTATGGACTGTGGAGCTGATATCAACATCGATCCAGATAAATTAGAATCATTTTTAGAGGGGCAATGTAAAATGGTTGATGGTAAAGTAATTAATAAAAATACAGACAAAGAAATAAAGGCTATTGTAGTAGTTCATGTCTTTGGTAACCCGGCTGATATGGAAAGAATAATGGAAATTGGAGCTAAATATAATCTAAAAGTAGTAGAAGATGCAACAGAAGCTCTCGGTTCCTATTATACTTCCGGTAAATTTGAAGGTCAGCACTGTGGAACAATAGGAGATATTGGAGTCTATTCTTTTAATGCCAATAAGATAATAACTACCGGTGGTGGTGGAATGATGGTTTCCAATCATCCTGAACTTTTAGAAAAGGCATCATTTTTAGGAGTGCAGGCTAAAACAGACCCATTATACTATCAGCATGATGAAATAGGATATAACTACCGTATGACCAATATCCAGGCAGCCTATGGAACTGAACAGATAGACAGGCTGGAAGACTTTATAGCTACCAAAAAGAAAAATTATAAGCTTTACAAAAAAGCAATTGCAGAAATAGAGGGATTAAGCTTATTACCCTTTAATCAGGGAACAAGAGCCAACCACTGGTTTTATGCTGTAACGGTTGATAAAGAGAAGTACGGAATCGATAGAGACGAGCTTTTAAGAAAGTTAAATGAGGTTAATATTCAGGCCAGACCACTCTGGGGACTGATTCATCAGCAGAAACCCTATCTTGATAATCAGGCCTATCAGATAGAAAATGCTCAGTACTTTGTTGATCATTTAATTAACATTCCTTGCTCTTCTAGCCTAACAGAAGAAGAGGTAGAGATTGTAGTTGAGTGGTTAAAGGAATTTAAAAAATAAAATACTTGCAAAACAAACTTCCTCTTTTTGAACTAAAGTGGTCTTAATAGATCCAATTTTAGTTTAGAAAGAGGTTTTTTAGTAGATATTATAATTTTTTGTATTAATTTTGTTATTTGTTTGACAATTCAATCAAGTAATTGTATACTAAACATAAATTAAAATATTTTTTTGATTATATCACTGGTATGTACCAGTATGAACCATAAATTTTAGGAGGAACTAAAAGTGGAAGAAAATATGCCTTTTTATATGCAGGTTAAAAATCATATTAAAAATCAAGTATTAATGGGAGAATTAAAGCCAGGGGATGCAATTCCATCAGAAAGAAAATTGAAAGAAAAATTCAGTTTTAGTCGTGCAACTATTCGTAAAGCAATAAATCAATTATGTTACGAAGGTTATCTAATAAAAATTCAGGGTAAGGGAACTTTTATCGCTAAATACAATTTAAAAGATAACTTAGAAAAAATAACTGCTATAAATTATAAAAAAGAATTGGATGTAGAAGAGAAAGTAGTATTTGAGATTATTGATCAAAATTTAATTTCAAAAGAAAAATCAAAAGAAATTAAATTACAAATTACTGATCATAACAAAAATTATTATAGTAAAAGAAAAGTTATACTTAATGATACAGTAGTTGGAATACAAAACATTTACTGTCATTATGATTATATCAGCAAAATAAATAATGAAGAAATGAATGTATTAGAGAATCTCGGAGATAGAACATTATCTGAAACTTATATTGGAGAAATTGACAAAAACACTTCAAAAATATTAAATTTGAAGAAAAATAATTTTGCTTTAAAAAATGAAAATAGGATTTTTAAAGGTCATAATACAATAATATATATAGAAAGTATTTATGATGGAGAAAAAGTTAAGTTAACACAGGATGTTAAAATTAGTAAAGGGGGGATAAATAATATTAATAAGAATGCTTAATTTTGTTTATGACTAAAAAGGAGGCGTAGATTAATATGTTAAATCATGTTATTAAAAAAAATGGTATGGGGCTCATTGTTAGTATTCCAGAAAATAGTGCTGAAATGGCTAGAGCTGCTTTTGAGGCAGGTGCTGATGCAATTAAAGTCCACGCTAATGTTGAACACAAAGCTAGTGGAAATATTTTTCCTTCAGTTGAAGAACAAAGAGAACTATTTACAGAAATAATTAAAATAGCAGATGGTAGACCTGTGGGTTTAGTTCCTGGAGATGATGCTGAGAAAATAACAGGAGAAGAAATTAAAATAGCTGAAGAATTGGGCTTTGAATTCTTATCAGTATATGCTCATCATGCACCAATTGATATTCTCAAAGAGAGTAATTTGACTACTGTTATTGCTTTTAATGATGACTATGATTTAGATCAATTAATTAATCTAGAAAGCTTAGATATTGATGCTGTTGAAGCTTCATTAGTTTCTAAAGACCAATATTTTAAGCCCTTAACTTATGATAATTTACTAAATTATAATAAGTTAAGAAATAACACTGAATTACCGATTGTTGTTCCAACTCAGAAAAAAATTAAACCTAGTGAAATTAAATATATAAAAGAGATCGGTATTGACTTTATTATGATAGGCGCTGTTGTTACCGGTAAAAGTGTAGAAGGAGTTAAGAAAACAACTTCAGAATTCAAAAAAGAAATAATTAAATAAAATATGTAGGGGGATAAATAAATGGTTAATACTATTTTAATATTACTAATATTTTTAATTTTGGCTATACTAATGTTTACTAAAAAATTACCAACAATGCTGGCTTTACCAATTTTAGCAGTTGGAATTGCTGTAATTGCTGGTATTCCAATTACAGGGGAAGAGAGCGTACTACAGTTAGTGCTTCATGATGGTGCAACAAGAATGTCTAGCGCTTATGCAGCAGTAATATTTGGTGCCTGGTTAGGCCAGATATTAACTCAGACTGGCATTTCTCAATCAATTGTACGTTTTGCAGCTGAATTAGGTGGAGATAGACCTTTGGTTGTCACCTTTTTGCTTGCTGCTGCTGTAGCAGTTTTATTTACAACTATTAGTGGATTAGGTGCAGTTATTATGGTTGGTAGTATAGTACTTCCTATATTACTATCATTTGGTTTGCCTCCATTAGCTGTTGGAGGAACATTTCTATTATCTTTCGGAATTGGAATAACAATTAACATAGCAAATTGGCAGTTTTATGTCGATGCAACAGGAGTGCCTCTGCAATTAGTACAAACTTTTGCATTAACTTTAGCCGGTTTTACAGCTTTAGCTACAACAGTTTTTATACTTATTCAGTTTAAAAAAGAAGGACGAAGTAAATATTGGGCTAAACCCAAATTTTCAAATAATAATGGAAATGGAAAAAAAGTTACTAAACTCTCAATTTTAACACCAGTTGTACCATTAGTAATGGTATTAGTTTTTAATTGGCCTATAATACCTGCTTTTATAATGGGGATTATCTATAGTATGATAGCTTTAAGAAAACCAATTGGTAAAAGTATTGATATTATTACTAAATCTTGCTATGAAGGAATTAGTGACGTAGCACCAGTTATAATTTTAATGATGGGTATTGGGATGTTAATTAATGTAGTTTTTCATCCAACAGTGTCCCAACAATTAGAACCATTTTTAAGTGCAGTTATCCCATCTAGCACAATAGGTTATATTGCATTTTTCAGTTTATTAGCTCCGCTGGCTTTATATAGAGGGCCTTTAAACATGTGGGGACTGGGAAGTGGTATAGTCGGATTAGTAATCAGTTTAGAATTGCTACCTGCTCCTGCTGCAATGGCTGCTTTTCTTTCAACAGAAAGAGTGCAGGCCATTGGTGATCCAACAAATACTCATAATGTTTGGGTAGCAAATTATATTGATTCAGATGTTAACCAGATTTTACGAGCAGTAATGCCTTATATTTGGACTCTTGCTGCTGCAGGTGTCATAACCGCTACGTTTTTCTATATGTAAATATTAATAAAATAAAAGCCCCTTTTTAGGGGCTTTTATTAAAAATGTATATGAATGAACAAGGGAGGAATTTTTTTGAAAGTTAGAATAGGAATTGATGTAGGAGGAACTTTTACTGATGGAGTTGCAATAGATAATGATGAATATGAAATCTTAGGAAAAGTAAAAGTTCCCACTTCACATAATAGTGTCAATGGTGTTGCTCAGGGAATAATAGATGTACTTCATAAATTAATGGAAAAATGCAATTTCAAATCAGAGGATATAATGTTTTTAGCACATGGAACTACTCAGGCAACAAATGCATTATTAGAAGGAGATGTGGATAAAGTTGCAGTATTGGGGACTGGACAGGGTTTAGAAGGATTAAAAGCAAAAAAAGATACAAATATAGATAATATCGAACTTTCACCAGATAAATATATTAAAACTTTACACGATTTTATTGAAACTAATAAGTTAGAACAAAATCTGGCAAATGTTTTAAATAATTTAAAAGAAAAAGGTGCCAGAGTAATTGTAGCTGCTGAGCCATATAGTGTTGACAATTCAGAAAATGAAAATAAAATTATGAAGCAAGCTAATGAAAATGATCTTCCGGCAACAGCAACCCATCAAATTTCAAATTTGTATGGACTTAAAGTTCGTACAAAAACATCTGTAATTAATGCTAGTATTTTACCAAAGATGGTAGATACAGCAAATATGACATCAAAAAGCGTAGAAGAAGTTGGTATTGATGCTCCCTTGATGATTATGCGTGGAGATGGTGGAGTTATGAGTGTTTCTGAAATAAAAAAGAGACCTATTTTAACACTCTTATCAGGTCCTGCAGGAGGGGTTGCAGGTGCTCTAATGTATGAAAATATTTCTGATGGTATTTTTCTAGAATCCGGTGGTACATCTACTGATATATCTGTTGTAAAAAATGGAGAAGTCATGATAAGTTTTTCTGAAATTGGAGGGCATAAAACACATGTAAACTCTTTAGATGTTAGAACTGTTGGAATTGCTGGAGGAAGTATGATTAGAGGTACTGACAAACTAGAAGATGTTGGTCCTAGAAGTGCACATATAGCTGGTTTACCCTATGAAGTTTATGCAGATGAAGATGAGTTAAATAATCTAAAATTAGTTACTGTTAAGCCTACTAATGAGGATCCAGAGGATTATTTAGCTGTAGAAAATAGAGAAGGGAAAAAGTTTTCTTTGACTCTTGCTGGAGCAGCAAACGTCTTAAAAACTGTACCTCAACAAAGTTATGCTTACGGAAATTATAATTCCGCTTATAAAGCTTTTAAACCATTAGCAGAAAAGTGGAATTTGAGTGTCGAGGATACTGCAGAAAAAATTATGGAAAAGGCTTCTTTAAAAATAAAAAAAGTTGTTGATCAATTAATTAATGAATATGAATTAGAGGAAAGCATTATAGAATTGGTTGGAGGTGGCGGTAGTGCAGGTATAATCACTCCTTATTTAGGAGAATTTGCAGACCATAAATTTAGAATTGCTAATAATGCAGAAGTTATTTCAACTATTGGTGTTGCTTTAGCTATGGTAAAAGAGGTTGTTGAAAGAACTGTTATTCAAACTCCGACTGAAGAAGATATTTTAAAGATTAGAAAAGAAGCTGAGGAAGCTGTATTAAAGTCAGGCGCTAAAGAAGGCTCTATTCAGATAAAAGTTGAGTTTGATAAAAAAAATAGTATTCTAAGGGCAATTGCATCTGGAAGTACAGATTTGAAAGAAGATAGTATAGGTAAAACTGAATTACCAAAGGCAGAATTGAAAGAAATTGCAGCAGAATCATTAGAATCAGAAACAGCTGATGTTGAATTAACTGCTAATACAAAGGGACTTTTAGTTTATCAAACTGAAAACATTGAGAAGAAGTTTTTTTCACTATTTAAAAAGAAAACTACTCCCTTAAGAGTGATAAATAAACAGGGGGTTATAAAACTAAAATTAACAGATGGAGATGTTATAGAAACAGAATATAAAAATTTAAAAACAGTGTTGGAAAATGAATTGAATGAAAGAACTAGATATAGAGATGGTGGTGCAGAAACACCATATGTTTATATAGCTTGCAGAAGTAATTTAGTTAATTTAAGTGGTTTAATGGATAAAGAAAATATAATTTCTATGGCAGATGTTGAATTAAAGGGATTTGAAGATGATGACAAGGTATTCATGATATTTAATGAACGGGGGCAATAAAGATGGATGAATTTGTCATGGATATTAATCAACTAGGTGAAAAGCTGCTAAAAGATGATATTTTATATGATAAAATACCAAATAGTGAAAGATTAGAATTTATTAATTATGCGATTAAACAGGGCTTCAATGCTGCTGATATATCTTTGAAAAATGGGTTAAATGAAGAAAAACCCAAAAAATATATCCAAGAAAAAGTAAAAGTTAATTATAAAAAAGAATCACCTCCAGTTCCTATATTTAGTGAGGCAAAATTAAAAAATGAGATTATAAATCTATATACAGAAGATATCAAAAATGGAGTAATTGATGGTATAGAAATAGAACCAGAGAAGATAAACTTTGAAAAAGTATATGATGTATTTTTGTTACATGAATATTATCATATTTTAGAAGAAAAAAAGTATAAACATAAGAATGATAAGAAAGAAATTGTGGTATTTGAGATATTTAAATGGAAGATTAAAAGATCTATTAAGACATTAAGTGAAATATCTGCTCATGCTTATGCTCGTAGAATTACAGGCTTACCAATAGATTATATTAAAAAAACGATATAAAGGAATGATATTATGAAAAAATTAAAAAGTGAAGTTGTAGTGGTTGGTGGTGGAGTAGCAGGGTGTATGGCTGCATTAGCAGCAGCAAGAAATGGATCGGATGTTATTTTAGTAGAAAGATATGGATTTTTAGGTGGGGTAGCTACAAATGCTTTAGTTGGACCTTCTCAAACCTTTCATGCAGGAGAAGAGCAAATTATTAAAGGTTTTGCTCAGGAACTAGTAGATAGAATGGTTAAAAGAAATGCAAGTCCTGGACATATATATGATATGATTGGCTTTGTTTCAACTTTAACTCCTTTTAATTCAGAAGAATTGAAAGTTGTTTTAGAAGAAATGCTGTTAGAAAGCAATGTTAATATTATGTATCACAGTACAATGCATAATATTGAAAAAGATAATGATTTAATTAAATCTGTAATTGTAAGAAATAGGGGTGATGAGTATGAGATTGAAGGAGATGTTTTTATTGATTGTAGTGGTGACGCTGATTTAGTTTATTTAGCTGATGGGCCTTACCAATTAGGTAGAAAAAAAGATAACAAAGTACAACCTATGAGTTTAATGTTTAAAATGGGAGGGATTGAATTTGAACCACTCAGAGAGGCAATAAAAAATAATCCTGATGATTTTGTGCTTTCCAAAGATCGAGATGGGAAAAACCCCTGGGAATTTCCTTATGTTGCAGTAAATGGCTATTTTTCAAAGGTAAAAGAAGCAAAAGAAAAAGGAGATTTTAATGTACCGAGAGATCGAGTATTATTTTTTGAACAACCTTCTCCTGGAGTTATTACTGTGAATATGACTAGAGTTGTTGACAAAAATCCTGTTAATGGAAAAGATTTAGCAGAAGCTGAAGTTGAAAGTAGAAGACAAGTTATAAACACAATTAATTTTTTAAAAAATTATTTGCCAGGTTTTGATTCTAGTTATCTTATTGCAATAGCACCTCAAATTGGTATTCGGGAGTCGAGAAGACTTGTAGGTGACTATGTATTAACTGGAAAAGATATAATTAAGAAATCTAGATTTGACAATGCTATTTCTAGAGGTTCATACCCAATAGATATTCATTCACCAGATGGTGAAGAGATGGAAGTTCAAAGTTTAGAAGATGGAGAATGGTACCAGATTCCTAGAGAATGTTTAGTTACAAGTGAAATTCCCAATCTTCTTGTTGCAGGGAGAAATATATCTACTACACATGAAGCGCATGCTTCAACAAGGATACAACCTTCTTCAATGGCTTTAGGTCAAGCTGCGGGAACGAATGCAGCTTTAGCTGTCAAATTCAATAAATTTCCTAGAGAAGTAGATATTCAAAAATTACAGGATAATCTGAGAAAAGATAATGCAATAATTTAGAGAAATTCAACTTTATAAATATGGATTAAGTGCTTTCTTTATTTTGACAGATGAAATATTAAAAATATTTTCAATCAAATAGGAGATTATTATTTCTATATACAATAATAATAAACTTCATTCTTCCTCTTTTTGAACTAAAGTGATCTTATTAGATCAAATATTAGTTCAAAAAGGGGATTTTTTATATACACAAATACTTCTACACATTAATATCTAAATTTTTTGCCAACGAAAATTTATAGCTGTATAATAGACATAAGAAAAGAATACTGACAAATATACTTATCAAGAAAGGGGATAATTTCAATGCCTAAATTTAAAATAGAATGCTGGTGGACCGAAAATCACTCAGGAGAATTTATAATAGATGCTGTTAACAAGAAAGAAGTGATTGAATATCTAGAATCTAACCCCAAAAGACTAAATTATATATTAACTAACAAAAGTCATTACGATACAATCAAAGATATTAAAGATTTTACTGTGATTGAAAAAGAGGCTGAAAACATTACCGAGGATACGGATATGAGGTTAACAATTAATGATAGATTATGGATAGAAAATTATAAATTGGGTCGTGAAAAGGGTAAAAGGAAGATGTGCAAATTATTGGTTAAAGGAAAATTTAACAGTACTCCTGATTCCATATTAGAATTAATTGATGAGGCAGAGCTAGAAACAATTGATGAAGTAATTGATATAATTTTAGAAACTGATGATCTAGAAAAAATTAAGGAAATCTTAAAAAAATAATAGAGATGACTCAGTCGGGAACAGACAGTTGTTAAAAGAGATAAAGTCGGCAGAAATGATCCCTGTCCCTGTGGTAGTGGCAAAAAATATAATAAATGCTATCTGGATAAGGAAAATTAAATATAAGAGTTAGAGTTAAGACTCTTATCAGGGATATTAAAATTTACTGGTGAGAGTTTTTTGTATCTTTTCACTATTATTGTCGAATTCATTGAATTAAAGCAGAAAGTACATTATAATATAGATAGCTATTTACAGGGAGAAATTTATTTATCGGGAGTTGAGATTTAATGATTGAATTTTTATTGAAATTATACAAAAAACCGCGTTTAATTGTCATTGACCTTATTTTAGTTAATCTGGCAGTACTATTTTCCTTTATCCTCCGCTTTGATGAAAACTGGATGAGGTATTTTAGTGTTGAATATCTGCTGGCCATAACGGTTATTTCATTTTTCGTCTTATATTTTTCCTCACTCTACAACAAGATGTGGCAGTATGCCAGTATGTCAGAGCTTTATTCCATCTTTAAAGCAACTATAGCAATCAATACTTTATTTGTTATCTATATTTACTTTTTTAGAGTCGGTTTTCCCCGCAGCATTATTGCTATCAACTTAATGTCAGATATCTTTCTGCTCGGTGGAATGCGTTTTGGCTTAAGATTATTAAAGGATTATTTAAACCGCAACCAGAATAAAAAGTCAAAAAGCAGAGTTTTAATCATCGGTGCCGGTGATGCTGCAGAGATGATTACAAGGGAGATTCAAAAACACCCTGAAATCGGGAAAAAAATAATCGGACTGGTTGATGATGATCCAAACAAGCAGTCCTTAGAGATTCACGGTAATAAGGTTTTGGGTAAGAGTGAAAAAATACCGCAGCTGATCGAGGAGTATTCTGTAGATGAAGTAATCATCGCAGTTCCTTCGGCTGAAGGTAAGACAATCAAAAGATTTTATGAACTGAGTAATAAAAAAGATGTTAAGGTAGAGATTGTACCAGGAGTATATGAGATTTTAAAAGGTGATGTTTCTCTAAACCAGATCCGTGAGGTCAAGGTAGAAGACCTCTTAAGAAGAGACCAGGTGGATTTAATCTCTGATGAGATCTCTGCTTACCTTAAAGATAAAACTATCTTAGTCAGTGGTGGTGGTGGTTCAATTGGTTCAGAGATCTGCCGCCAGGTGGCAAAATTTAACCCTGAAAAGATTGTTATCTTAGATATCAATGAAAACACCACTTACTTTTTGGAAAGAGATCTAAAAAATGAATATCCGGATTTAGATTTAGTCTCGATCATCGGCAGCATCAGAGATAAAAATAAGCTGGAGAAGGTTTTTAGAGAATATGCACCTGATGTGGTCTTCCATGCCGCAGCTCACAAACATGTACCCTTAATGGAGACCAGTCCGGAAGAAGCTGTAAAGAATAATATCTTAGGAACCAGAAACTTAGCTCAAACTGCAGCAGAGTTTGAAATCGACCGTTTTGTCTTGATTTCAACTGATAAGGCAGTAAACCCCACCAATGTGATGGGAGCTTCTAAAAGGGCGGCTGAGATGGTTGTACAGACTATAAATAAGAAGTCAAAGACTAAGTTTATGGCAGTCCGCTTTGGTAATGTTTTAGGCAGTCAGGGGAGTGTAATTCCTTTATTTAAAAAGCAGATTGCTAATGGTGGTCCACTGACAGTTACCCATAAGGATATAACCCGCTACTTTATGACTATTCCCGAGGCCTCACAGCTTGTGATTCAGGCAGGTGCCTTAGGTAAGGGAGGAGAGGTCTTTGTCCTTGATATGGGAGAACCGGTTAAGATTATGGAGCTGGCAGAAGATCTAATTTCCTTGTCTGGATTTACTCCTTATGAAGATATAGATATTGATGTGATCGGACTCCGCCCTGGAGAAAAGCTTTACGAAGAGCTTTTATGTGATACAGAAGATAATATTGCCACAGAACACGAGCGGATCTTTATCAATAACTTAGGAGCTGTAGACCAGGAGTTTTTAGATCAACACCTTAAGCGTTTAGCAGAGCTAGCGGAAAAAGCTGCCGGCAGGGATATAGTTTCAGCTTTAGTTGATCTAGTAGAGACCTATCAGCCCAGAAGAGATAATGTCAAAAAGATTGATTTTAAAAAAGATAAGAAATCATCTTAAGTTTAGGTGCAGGTACCATACACCTGTCAATTTGCGTATAATTTTGTCGAATTAAATAGTAGTTAAAGCCTCACTGGAGCCTTGAAAATCCAGTGGGGTTTTATTCTTTAAATAATATTGAGAAAATCTTCACTAAAAAGCAGGAATTTTTTTACTGACAAAGAATATAATAATCATAATGTTTTGAAATCAAAAATATGGAGGTTATTATATGCTTAAACTAAAAAGATTTTCTAAATTAAATTTATTAACAATTTTAATCTTTTTACTGACAGTCAGCCTTGATTTAACTGGAATTTCTTCAAACTTTAGTTCTAACATAATAAGAAGCTCTAACTACATATCAGCAGAATTATTACCAATTTTAATTACAGTTTTAACAATGTTTTTTGCTGTTTATTTACTGG
>Ga0247721_100312_pt1 | contig 17292 bp, 11 predicted proteins | sample MSEWel2017_08_16_FD_189089 | JGI IMG/M metagenome (GOLD analysis project Ga0247721, IMG submission 189089) | Subsurface sediment microbial communities from gas well in West Virginia, United States - MSEEL Well Study Marcellus 3H_2017_08_16 | ecosystem: Environmental > Terrestrial > Deep...
GTTAAAGAACAAGCTACATTAACCTACACTTTGTAGGTGTAGGTGGGAAATAAAAAGTTGTCATTCCGAGCGTAGCCGAGGAATCTCTTACGTTAAATAGCGGTAGAGATTTCTCCGCTCCACTTCGTTTCGGTCGAAATGACAAAAATATCGTCCCGAAAGGAGCAAAAAGTTTTTTGTCAAATAGCGGTAGAGATTTCTCCGCTCCACTCCGCTCCGGTCGAAATGACAAAATTATCGTCCCAAGAGGAGCAAAAAGTTTTTTGTCAAATAGCGTCTGAGATCTCTCGACTCCGCTTCGTTCCGGTCGAAATGACAGTTTTTTGTCATTCCGAGCGTAGTCGAGGAATCTCTTACGTTAAATAGCGTCTGAGATCTCTCCGCTCCACTCCGTTCCGGTCGAGATGACAAAATTATCGTCCCGAAAGGAGCAAAAAGTTTTTTGTCAAACAGCGTCTGAGATCTCTCCGCTCCGCTTCGCTCCGGTCGAGATGACATCCAAGTCTTTGTCATTCCGAGCGTAGTCGAGGAATCTCTTGTCAAACAACGTCTGAGATTTCTCCGCTCCATCGAGCACATAAATGCTTATGTGCTCGATTCCGGTCGAAATAATGCCTGCGGCTAGCACCAGTCTTTTAGACTGGTAAATATGTTTACATTCTATTTATCCGCCTGCAGCGGATGCTAGACACATTATGGTTAAAACATGTTCTGGCGCGAACCGTTATCGTAGCCGGCGCCGTGATAGTGGCACTCTGTACAGTTTGAAGAATATGGACTCTTGTGTACAAACTCACTTAAACCACTGCTTTCTTCATTTGTATGACATAGAGCACATAATTCACCAAAATTATTTCCGGAAACAATAATCTCAGACGAACGAACATTCTCATCTGCCAAATCAGCACCCGAACCATTTTCAGCTATTAAAAACTTATTATCAGAAGTGTGAACTTCGTGACAGCTTAAGCAGGAAATCTGCATATTGAAATCGTAATCTCCCCTGAAAGTTCCAAAACTCATGGGTACACCATCTGCTGCCCCATGCACATCGGCAGTAGATTTCTTTTCAGTTTCTGTCGTTCCCATACCAAGATATGTATCTAAAATGTTTTTTGCATCGTTGTTAAACTGCAAAACAGGTGGTAAAATTTCGAAAGCGCCGTTAGCATCATGGCATGTGAGACAGAAACCACTGATATCGGAATATGAGCCGGTTGACTGGTTTAAATCAAGGCCGGGATTGAATGTACCGTTCATATCCGAAAGACCGTGGCATTTGACACAATCATCACCGGACATTTCATTGTTGCCGTTTAAATCGTGCTGATGTAATCCAGCGAACATATTCGAACCGGAAACAATACTGCTGTTTTTATGGCATAAGTTGCACTGATAATCATCACCTGATAAATTTGCTATACCGTTATCCCCGTGGCAGTACAGACAAACACCGGTATCCGTATCGGAAATTTTTGTGAAACTTTCGGCCAATTTAGAATTATATGAGTGAATATCCGTAAGTTCATCTTGTGAATGGCACTGGTAGCAGCTGTCGTTTTTCCAGGCCTCGCCACCGTAATGTTTGGTGGATTCAGTCAGCTGAGGGGGATTGAAACTGCCGGAAAGTCTTGGAGAATCCTCGTTATCAGAACCGCCGCAGGAAATAAGTAAAAATGAAAATATTAAAATTAAAACAGTAAGTAAAATGTATCGTCTCATAAACAACCTCGTCTATTAGTTCAATGTTAAATGTTAAATACTAAGTACAATTTATTGTAAAAATGTATATCATTCTTAGCAACATATCTTATTGTCAAAAAGCGGTGGAGATCTCTCCGCTCCACTTCGTTTCGGTCGAGATGACACGAATAGTAGTTGTCACCTCGAGCGTAGCCGAGAGGTCTCTTTGTCAAACAACGCCTGAGATTTCTCCGCTCCACTCCGCTTCGTTCCGGTCGAGATGACAGTTTTTTGTCATTCCGAGCGTAGTCGAGGAATCTCTTGTCAAACAACGTCTGAGATTTCTCCGCTCCATCGAGCACATAAATGCTTATGTGCTCGATTCCGGTCGAAATGACAAAATTATCGTCCCGAAAGGAGCAAAAAGTTTTTTGTCAAAAAGCGGTGGAGATCTCTCCGCTCCACTTCGTTTCGGTCGAGATGACAAAAATATCGTCCCGAGCGAGATTTAGAGGTCTCTTGTCAAACAGCTTCACTCATATAGCACTTAACACTTAGCACTAGTCTCTATGGCAATCCACACAAAAATACTCCCTGTGGCATGTGCCACAGGAACCGGGATCTATCGAAGCCTCAATAGAGTGATAGATTCTAAAATTACGCGGATGCCTATTATATTCTACCGCATACTGTTCGGTGTGGCAGTTTTCACAATACCACTGGCTGTGACAGCTTGCACAGTCTTTCTGATTTAATTTTGCCGGTACAGCGTGCAGCCTCTCCCACTCTTTTACATGTGATTTAGGCCTCATAAGTTTCATATTCTGATGGCAGGTTGCACAGTCAGCGGGAGCCTTTGCTATTCTTGTTTCTGGCTCTTTGTGGCAACTATGGCATTTGCCCTGAATTTCCAGCTCAGGTTCTATATCAGTAGTACTCAGGTTATCAAGAGTTAAAGTTTCAATTTCAGGAAGCTTATGGCAGTAGAAACAGTCTTTGTTTTGCTTAAACAGAATTTCGACGTGTGTTTCATGGTCGTATTTTCCGTAAGGGGATTTATAAAAGAAATTTGCACAGCCTGCAACAAATAATGCAATCATAAAGAATAGTAAAACTTTTTTAGTCATAATGTATAGCTCCTGAAAAATGTAGTTCTTATAAACAAATTTTTAAATCTCTCGTCAAATAGCGGTAGAGATTTCTCCGCTCCACTTCGCTCCGGTCGAGATGACACGAATAGTAGTTGTCACCTCGAGCGTAGTCGAGAGGTCTCTATTACAATATCCTCATATAAATCTCGCCACCCAGGATTCCTGCTTTCAACAAGTGCATTCTTTTTTTTTCGTCTCCATTTCTTAATCTGCTTTTCTCTTTCAATTGCTGCATTTACATCAAATGTATGCTCATAATGTACAAGCTTTGACAAATTATAATTTTTTGTAAAACCTTCTATTAAACCTTTTTTATGTTCGTAAATCCTTCTTTCTAAGTTATTAGTCATACCAACATACATTACTTTATTATTATAATTTGTTAATATATAAACATAATAGTTATGCTGCTTCATTTACAAAACCTTAATTAAGACTTTTATCAAACAGTAGTAGAGATCTCTCCGCTCCACTTCGTTTCGGTCGAAATGACAAAATTATCGTCCCGAAAGGAGCAAAAAATTTTTTGTCAAACAACGTCTGAGATCTCTCGACTCCGCTTCGCTCGAGATGACAGTTTTTTGTCATTCCGAGCGTAGTCGAGGAATCTCTTGTCAAACAACGTCTGAGATTTCTCCGCTCCATCGAGCACCGAGCACTTAAAGCGTTAAGTGCTCGGTGCTCGATTCCGGTCGAGATGACACAAATATAGCACTAATATGTAAAATGTCATCAGTTGTCAAACATCGATAAAAGAGCAAAAACTAAAATGTATATTTAAACTTTGCGCCGGCTCTGTTCTCCGGCAGATAACGTGTTTCTTCATTATTTTCATAATAAATGGTAAATGTGTATTTGTTTGAAAATATATATTCAAGCTCAGTGAATAACGAATACAATTCGTCGTCATCTTTCCAATCGTCCATTTTTACAAATTCTCCCTCTGTAGTCCATTTCAAATTGTTGGTGATATTCCAGTCCACATACCCACCTGCACCTTCAGCACTGGCAAGCTCACTGTCATAATAATACCCGTGAAAACCGGTAACAACCCCAATCTCTTTAAAATAACTAAAATCTGCTCCACCTTTCGCAATAGTACCCCTTATCCACTCACCACTGGGATATTCCACCAAAGTATGTACCAGCCCCTGATACAATCTAATATTATCTGTAGCTTTGAACTCAATAGTATAGGAATATCTATCCTCTTCTCCGGTTGAAAAATTAGAAATGATTAGCTCACGGTCATCTCTGTAACCATCCTTCACATTATAACGTGTAAAACGCAAAATCAGTCCCAGTTTTTTATAATCAAATCCTGCTCTAATATCTGCTTTGTAAATATCACTATCATTTAGCTCATAATCAAGTTTGCCGTCAAGACTCATATTCAAACCCTGCAGATAAAAATTTCTGAAATCTCTACCCAAGCCGGCCCCAAGTAACTCCTGAATCGTTTCAGAGTCGTCCTCTTCCCGGGAATAAGATAGATAGCCGTTTGTGTTTTTTACACCATTTAGAAAAATCTTGCCGCCGTAAATACGCTCACCGGTATCACGGAACTCTTCGTGAATATACTTATCATCCTTATCAAGATACTTAGGAATACCACCGAACAATGTCACTCCGAAATGATTATCCGATCTATACGTTGTTTCGATACCGTCTATTGTCATAAAAGAATTATTGAGAAAGCTGAAACGACCTAATTTTATACGTAATCTGTTTTCAAAAGAACTAAAATCTAAGTATGCTGAATATATATCTGTAAATTTTTCATTATCACTGTTTTCGTTTTCTTCATAAGTATATTTACCATAAAAATTAAAATTAAGATATTGTTCCACAAGTTCTGTGTTATCAAGAATAAGACGGTTTTCAAAGGTGTTTTCATCCTCATTGTAATCTTCATCTTCATTAGTATGCTCGTACTGTACAGACAAACTTCCGTTAAAATCAAAAGCGAACGTTTGCACGGCAAAAAGTAAAATAAAAATAAAAACAAAACTATATCTCACATGATACTCCTGAAGTTTATTTATAATTAAAACTTATGTCTCTTGTCAAAAAGCGTCTGAGATCTCTCCGCTCCATCGAGCACATAAATGCTTATGTGCTCGATTCCGGTCGAGATGACAGTTTTTTGTCATTCCGAGCGTAGCCGAGGAATCTCTTGTCAAACAGGGTCTGAGATCTCTCCGCTCCGCTTCGCTTCGCTCGAGATGACAGTTTTTTGTCATTCCGAGCGTAGTCGAGGAATCTCTCACGTTAAATAGCGGTAGAGATTTCTCCGCTCCGCTTCGCTCGAGATGACAGTTTTTTGTCATTCCGAGTGAAACGAAGTGGAACCGAGGAATCTCTTGTCAAACAACGTCTGAGATTTCTCCGCTCCATCGAGCACATAAATGCTTATGTGCTCGATTCCGGTCGAAATGACAAAATTATCGTCCCGAGCGAGATTTAGAGGTCTCTTGTCAAACAACAAATACTGTACCCCATCCTAACCTTCCCCTAAAGTAGGGGAAGGAATCGTTTTGCCCCCGTTCGTGTTAGTCCAAATGTTCCATGCACTTTGAACGTTGAACATTGAACCAACTAAAGTTTAATATCCTGACAGATTATCCAGGCTTGCCTGTAGTAACGCTTTAGCATATTTATAATTGTGCGCACCTGAGCTTCTGTCATTTTTTACAAAAAAGTAATTGTATGCCGCTTTGTTGAGCGCATCTGTTAAATCAGCTGACAAACCCCGGGGTGAATAGTCTGTATTTACTGCTGCTCCTGTCTGTAATCCGGCTTTAGCATTTATTGCATTCTGTAAATCAGTAAGCATCCCCGAAATTTCTGTAAGCCTTCCTTTATAATCATATTGATTACCTGAAACAAGATTCTCAGCAATTGAACCATCATGACAAATACTGTTGCATTGCTGGATCCTATCTTCAACGCTTAGCTGCATTGTAAACTCATGATTAGTCCCATTTATAGTTCTCATATGACAACCAACGCACTTTATGCGAATAGAGGAATGATTTGTTGATTTTGAAATATTTGTGGAATATTCATAACCACCTACGCCCTCCAGCATCTCAGCCTGGGTATTATGGAGATTGGTTCCAACTTCCGGGAGTGAAAGACCTGAGCTGTGACAGTCGTAGCACATCGCAGCGACACCAGCTGTTACCTCCTTGTCGCCGGAATCAAGGTTTATCGTAAACTGTCCGGACTTTCTTAACTGATAATCATTACCCGACCCACCATGCGGATCATGGCAGACAGGACAACCTATACCATTAATCTTATTGAAATCGGCGGCACTTGTATTTGCATTTTCCAGCTTACTCAGATATCCCTGACCTGTGTGACAGGAAAAACACTTTTTATTCTCAAGAAAAGACGTGTTAAGCACCTTGTGTGATTGTTCGTGAATATCTTTATATTTGAAAACATGACCGGCACTTGAAACGCTTGCATGACACTTAAGGCACACACCTGAATCAAGGGAGAAAGACTGAGGATGGGCTGCAAAAGTGCCGCTGCTCACGCCATTATCATAAACATACGACGGACCGTGACAAGCTTCGCACGTAACACCGCGCAAATGCGCATTACCCTGATCGGATGCAGGATTATTCCAGTCAGACATTAAATCATCATAGCCATACGCTTTCGGAAAATCGTCCTCTCCGTTGTCATTCCTGTCCGGATAAAAATACCCGGTCGTATGACAGTCAAAACACAATGTATTGCTTTCAGCACTTACAGACTGAAAAGCATTACCGTGCGCACTGGAATTCCATTCACCCATAACATCTCTGATAAGGTTTCTGCCGTAAATGTCTTTCCAAACTCCTAATGAGCCGTTATGGCATTGAGAATCACATACAAAATTACCTGTTTCAGAGTTGAATGAATATCCTGTAGCATTTATTGTGATACTTTCCGACTTTAAAGAGCCGTCGGCAAGAGTGACATCTGCTGAAATCTCATACCTGCCAAATTCGTCAGGAATAAGCTGGCTATCGTTTCCGATACCTGTACTTTGCAAAGAAGCTGATGAGCCCGAAGGTTTTGAAACAATGCTCCAGTCGACAGATACCACTGATGAACTCAAAGCACTTTCGTCAATTGAAAACTGTATTCTTTCATAAGGTTGTACATTACTAATACCACTGACTGTATCATAAATTTCAGATAATGCGTTATCCAGAAAAAAATCAGCAGCACTGGCTGCGCTATTATAGGAATAGGATTTAAGCTTAATAAAACGTTTTGCTTCAGGCAGTACAACCTCCGGTTTATAACCGACATAAACAGTAGAGGGGAAATATGTATAACCGGTAACAACATTATTGTTCCCTGTTTGTTGTGTGCTAAAGTTATTAAGAGTATCGTCTCTGATGGCAAGTAAAGAGATTCTGTTTGCACTGATACCGGCTCTCTGGAAAAGTGTTTCACTATAAGGGATGCTGATTGAAGCTGTGAGGCTTTTCCCTGGCAAATCGGGTAGTGTAATCTCATAGGCATCGGATAATGCCTGATATCCGTCTTTGGATCCGGGGGCATCTTTTTTCTCTATTCTGACTTTGGCACCCGGCTGGTTTGAATTGTTTATTTCAATAGAAAAACCGGCAAATTCTCCAGAGCCATCGTAATAAAGGTCACCATTGTCTGATATGGTGAGCTCCTTTACACTTGAAGTTGTAGAAGTCGTTGAACCTGCACTGTCACTGTCGGATCTGGAGCATCCGAAAGCTAAAATAAAGACAGAAAATAATACTAAAATTTTGAGTTTCATAAAATCTCCCGATTTTATATTTTTAAACAACGGTGGAGATCTCTCCGCTCCGCTTCGCTCCAGTCGAAATGACATCCAAGTCTATGTCATTCCGAGCGTAGTCGAGGAATCTCTTGTCAAACAGCGTCTGAGATCTCTCCGCTCCGGTCGAGATGACATCCAAGTCTATGTCATTCCGAGCGTAGCCGAGGAATCTCTTGTCAAACAGCGTCTGAGATCTCTCGACTCCGCTTCGCTTCGCTCGAGATGACAGAATAGTCTATGTCATTCCGAGCGTAGCCGAGGAATCTCTTGTCAAACAACGTCTGAGATCTCTCCGCTCCGCTTCGCTCGAGATGACAGAATAGTCTATGTCATTCCGAGCGTAGTCGAGGAATCTCTTGTCAAACAGCGTCTGAGATCTCTCCGCTCCGCTTCGCTCCGGTCGAGATGACAGTTTTTTGTCATTCCGAGCGTAGCCGAGGAATCTCTTGTCAAACAGCGTCTGAGATCTCTCGACTCCGCTTCGCTCCGGTCGAGATGACAGAATAGTCTATGTCATTCCGAGCGTAGTCGAGGAATCTCTTGTCAAACAGCGGCTGAGATCTCTCCGCTCCACTCCGTTCCGGTCGAGATGACATCCAAGTCTATGTCATTCCGAGCGTAGCCGAGGAATCTCTTGTCAAACAGCGGCTGAGATCTCTCGACTCCGCTTCGCTCCGGTCGAGATGACATCCAAGTCTATGTCATTCCGAGCGTAGCCGAGGAATCTCTTGTCAAACAACGGTGGAGATCTCTCCGCTCCGCTTCGCTCCGGTCGAGATGACATCCAAGTCTATGTCATTCCGAGCGTAGCCGAGGAATCTCTTGTCAAACAACGTCTGAGATCTCTCGACTCCGCTTCGCTCCGGTCGAGATGACAGAATAGTCTATGTCATTTACTCTGACAATTTTTCAAGCAGCTTTTTTGTATCCTCTTTATCGTGACATTTTATACAAAGCTCACTCTCTTCGCCACCTTTTATAATCAGAAACATCTTATCATCCGCATAATGCGGATTGTGGCATGAAGCACAAGTCAACTCTTCACCTGTTTTATCAATCACTTTACCCTCAACTGGGTGTTCGTTAATATAACTATCCTGGTGATACCTATACCCCATTGTTTCGCTGACATGGCACTGCTCACACAAGTCATTTGCAAAATTTCTCAAATGTGTTTTATTCGTGGATTTATGCGGTGAATGACAGATAGTACAATAACCTGCCGCTACCGGCCCGTGAACATAATCCATACTTTCCAACAAATTATTCAAATCTTTATGACAGCTCAGACATGTATCTGAAAACGGCTGTACAGGCTTAAATTCATTTTCCCTCTGGTGGCATTTGAAGCATCTGGCCTCTTTTACAGGTTTATGTACCCATTTTCCAAGCAACTTATCCTTATGACAGTTAACACAATCTTTAATATTCTGAAATTTATGGCACTTTTTACAAACGTCTTTTTTTGATCCGCTTGAATGAAAAGAAGATAACTTTTCAGTCCAGTCCTCAATCACTACCGGCGACTCCACTTTATCCACTACAATTGTTTTCTGAAAATCACCCTGCGTAATTGTAATTTCATTCTTTCCGGAATCAAGTTTTAAAATACTCATGAGCATATACTGTTTTTTCCCATCACGGCTGAAGCTTGGTAGTAAGCTTTTGGTGTATCCTTCACCATCTATTTCAATAACAACATTTTTATCGGTATCACTTATCCCCACGATATGAATATCACTTACAGCAACCGTCTGATTATCTTTCGGAAAAAGAATATTGATAGTAGCATACGTATTTACAGAAAAAAACAGAGCAACTGTAAATGTAAAAGCTATAAAAAAACGATTAATTATCTTCATTTTCAGTTGCACCTTTCCTATCTTGTATTTTATTTAAATAAGCATCCGCCCTCTCTTCCAATTCACCATCTGTATCAATATTTTTAAATATTTTTTCGGCTCTTTCTAAATCTTCAAGCATATAATAGGATACCCCTTTGTAAAAATTACACTCATCTCCCTCGCAGTAATCCAGAACCTTTAGCGCTTCCGTGGGTTCATCCAGTCTCAAATATACCTGAGCCACAAGAAGAACCTCATTTTCCGGCGTGCTGTTATCAACAGTAATATCATTCATTTCCCTGAGAGCTGCTTCTCTCATCCCTTTCTTAGCAAGCAGAACAACAAAATTAAGTCTGGGAACAATTTTTTCCACGTCATCAGATTTGTCTATAGCAACAAGCTTTTCTGTTAACGTTTTCTCATCATAGTTACCATTTAAAAAACCGAGATAAGATTTCAATTTCGGCTCAAAACCAGAGGAGTAAAACATTTTTTTGTACAAAGAGTTGTCACTGTTCAAAAACAGGACATAGGGCTTTATTGTGTTACTGCCCAGCTTGTCCTGGTAGACATAGCAAGAGTCACTGAGATTCTCAGCCGAAGCTTTAAGCAAATGAAGAGCTGTCCTGGATTTGTCCACACAAAGACAGGATACGTTATCATAACCATCACATACACCCGCAAATTCTTTAATTATTGCAATATCCCGCCTTAGATTGTAGGAAACAAACAGCAAAGCTTTTGGCGGCATCCCAGGAGAAAGAACATCTTTCTCATAATTGTAAACAGGCCTCAGATTTGTAACATCATAAGCTATAGCCAATCCAGTAAAGCCAGCAGTCAGAATAAAGAAAAATAAGACCAATTTCAGCATCAAATAGAATGTTCTTTTATGAATAAGCCAACTATTCATTTTGTTTCATCCCCTCTAATCGCTCACGAATTTCGTACAATCTCTTCAGAAGTTCCTTCTCATTGAGTTTTTTCTCCCTGCCGTCTCTGTAGTTTTTATCATGATATTTGTCAAAAAGAGTTTTACCTTCCTCACCATGACATACTGTACAGAATTTGCCGGAAACCTTTTGTTTGAGAAAACTGTTCTTTTCATCTCCATCTGTGTTTTCAGTAAAATGCAGATTTTCAGCCCCTTCTTTCCAAACATGCGGGTTATGGCATGTCTGGCATGTTATAGAGCCTGCAGCAGAAACTTCTCCTTCATTACTATACAAATATTCTTTGTATTGCTCACGATATGGGAAGATTTTGAATATTTTATCGTGGTCATATACTTCCGGAACTTTTTTGTAACCAGCACCTTCATCCGAATGGCAGTTAAAGCAGATTTCAAAAGCAAAAGGTTCATCAGTTTTTTGCTTAAACGCCCACATAAAATTTACATCTTCTGAAAAATTATGAGGTTTATGGCATACATAGCAGACATTTTCTTTTGATTTTTTCTTCAGTTCCTCATTCACATAATCGATATTTGTCATGTTGTGTTCTGTACCAGTTACTGCAGATTGACTGTCATGACAGACAAAGCAGATATTCTCCCGCGAGGAATCAGCAATCATACCTTTGGTTGTTTTGTGTGGCTCATGACAGGTGGCACAGATAATTTTATCATCCTGTAAAAATAAGTTAGTCTTGATATCCGGTTTGACATCCATCGGATGGCTTGTTTTAATCGCCGTTTTATCCGCCAGCTCATCTTTTTCATGGCAGCTTTGGCAAAACTTTTGCAAATCTTTGCCGAACTTCTTGTCAACCAGATAATAGCCGCTGTTGTGAACTTGATGGCAAATACCGCATACATCTCCACTCGCTTTAAGTTTTGATACATTCTCGTTGGTATTCTCAAATTTATTGATATTATGTTTCGATTCGGCAAAGTCTTTTTTTCCATCGTGACAGACTATGCATATATTTTCCAGTTTTTCGGCTGTTCGGTTATCCAGGTCTCTGATAAAGCTGTTGGAAAAATCACCTTCCTCACCTTTGACCGGCCCGTTTTCATGTGCAGAATGGCAGTTAGAGCAGAAGAGCATATATTCGCCGTCTTTCTCAGTAAGATATTTGGTGTAATTTTCATATTTTTCAATTTTACCCGTTATATGCCCTTCATCTTCATGAGCAATTTTCTTCTCAGCTGAGCCGTCTTCTCTGTGGCATACATTGCAGTAATCGTTCTGATTTTCATACTGATATTTAAGAGCCATCATATATTTTTCAGTCTCGGCATTGTGCACCGTATGACATTGATAACATACACTGTCTTTCTTTTTCTCAGCCTCTTTTTTCAAGTCGTGATCGGAATTTTTGACAACCTTTTGGTCTTCATGGCATGCAATACAGAAATTATCGTAGCCGGCAAAGTCACCTCTGATAAAATCTTTTTCCATACCGCCCGTTTTGGAATCTTTATGCGGATTGTGACAGGATACACACGTAAATGTGTTATCTGTCAGTTTAAAAGGTTTGTTAATTTTCATCTTCGGAGTGAAATTATAAGGATGTGAATGTTCTCCAATCAAAGATTTAGCAGCACTGCCGCCTTTTTTGTGACAGGTGAGGCATCCGTCATTTTTCGCTTCAGTGAGAAGCTTTTTGTTATCGCTGTTATGGATTTTATGGCATGAAAGACATGTCTTATCCAGCTCATCTTTGCCGTGCTTGGTATTATTAATCATTTTCTTTTCATCATGACACGTTAAACAAAGGGTCCCGTCAACAGTTTCTTTTCTGAGGAATTTTTTACCTTCAGCGTGAACATCGTGGCATGTGGCGCATGTAATGATTCTTTTCTTTTCCCCTTCTTTCATAACTTCAGTAAAGTAACCTAATATTTTGCCAAATAACGGCAGTGACTTATCCTCATCCATTCCTTCTTTTACTTCTTTTCCCACAGGATGGTTGTGCAGTCTGAAATCTATAGTCTTCTTGGGGGCATACCCGCCTTTCTTATGACAACTGAGACACCCTTCTGTTATCAAATCTTTGTCCTTTTCAGGAAGTTTCAACGCCCAACCGTGAGGAGCGTGACAACTGCCGCAGACGCCTGCCTCTTTTGCTGTTTTGTTATCTTTTGTCCTGAAATTTTCAACTTTATGCATATCGTGTGGCGTGTTCTTGACTGTTTTGTTCTCCTGGTGACAATCCAGACACAATGCGTCCTGCTTATTTGCCATAATTAAAAGATTGCCGCCCTTGGAATTGTGGGGAGTATGGCATGTAAGACAAATCACTTCATTTGTTTTTGCATAAATTCCGCCGTCATCTTTTATTTTCTGAACTTCCTGTTTATCATCATGCATGACATTTATCGGATGATTCAGCATACCTTTGACATATGTGTTATCAGGATTCACTTTATTTTCATGGCAGATAGTGCACAGCTGAGAATCTGTAAGGTAATATATGAGAAGCTTTTTTTCTTTCGGTGAATGAGGGGTATGGCAGCTCTGGCAAATGACCTGATTCTTTGACCCTAATTTGCCGTCCAGACGTTTCAGTTTATTTTTTATATTTGTTTCCTTAACTTCTTTAAAAGGGTGATCATCTTCGGCTTCATGATCTGTGTGGCATTTTCTGCAAAGCTCGGAATTCTGATTTTGTACGCGGAGGAAAACACTGCTTGCAACGGTCTCCTCCCTTGGATTACCAGTGGCATGAGCGGTGTGGCAGGTTCTGCACGCTATTTGGCCGTTGTCAAGCGGAAGGTCCTTCGGGATTTTTATATGCTCAGGAATTTCATCCCTTAGTTTGTGGACATCACCTGACCAAATTTTAATTCTGCTGTCGCCAACTGTACCGTTGTGACAGCTGAAACACATTTTCTCATCTGCCACAACCTTCTCTTTCTGAAAAGGTACTAATTTGGTACCCGTCGACTCATGCAAAAAGCTGGGCATCCACTCATAATGGCAAATGGAACACTCCTTTGCAGCGTCCGGATTTGCTTCGATTTCGGCAGAATAGCCATATGAAAATGAAAAAATGATAGCTATGAAAACAACAAATATACCGAAAACTTTTGAATACTTATGTATATTCAATTTATCACCTTAACTTTATAAATATAAACCTTCTTTTTCCAGGCATCCACAACACCAAGTGTGTTCCCGAAAATCCTTATATGTGTTGGTGAACCGAATTTAAGTTTTTCGCCTTTACCGTTAAGAAGTAAACCTTCAAAACCGCTGTCTTTGCTCATCACCTGAATCAGACCGGTATAACCGTCTGCTACCAAAAGGTGCTGATCATTGTACAAAGCTATACCTGTCGGACGGTAAAATTCCCCTGCTTTCACTCCCCAGCCACCTATAAAGCCATTGAAGTCAGCAGGCGGATTAATTTTCTGTACTCTGGTTCCCAGCACTTCGGAAATGAATAACGTACCTTTGGAATCGGCAATTATGGAGTAAGGATACCAGAATTCAATGCGGCCTTCGCCAAACGTTCCGATTGTTCTGACAGATTTGTCATTTGTAGAGTACACAATAATTCTATGATTATCATTATCTACTACATAGATTTTATTATCCAAAACAGCAATATCAGTGGGATCAAATTCTCCCTTAAATTTCTCCGGGAGGGTGATTCTGTCAACAATGTCAAAATTACCGTTAAAAATATCAACAGTATTGCGCCTGCTGTTACAGAAATAATAAAAACCACCATTTCTGACGAAGCAGTTGCCACCTTTTAACAGCTCGCTGCCGTGTCTGTTTAAGAGCATCTCATTACTGTATGTGAGATAATTTCCACTGTAAGCATTATATATGCCTATTATATTTTCCCCGCTGAAATCCAACACCACATCTGCCGGAGTTTGCTTTTCACCAAAATCATAAGTGTTGACAAGCTCCGCTTTGAATTGAACTGCAAAGACATTAAGTGCAAATAATGTCATTAAAATAATCTGCAGAAATAATCTCACGCTAGTCCTCTTCAGTAGGCTTCAGAAAATTGGGGATGTAAAATTCTTTATATTTATCAATCATCCCGACCACTTCATTACCAAGTATCCTGGCAATTCTGTTTTCAGGATACCCAACTTCTTGCAGTGGTATATATGCTTCATTAATATTTGTTGTATGGCAGGAGTCACACCTTACAGGTTTTTCAGACATCGGTCTGTGGACAACTTTTAACCCTGCACTCTTGGCCGAAGAAGACATATTGGCTACATTTTTGTTAAATTCACTAATATATTTTTTCATTTGGGGTGTAGCATAAGGGATATAGTCATCTCCTTCTTTTCTTAGTACAAGAAGTTTGTTCACGGTATTGCCGAGATATGAATCTATCTCAATTTTGTTACGGCGTTCGCCTGTAATCTTGTTGTACCAGACAAATTTTCTGTCTTCAATATTTTCAACTTTTATGTGGCATGTTTCGCATGCGAGAAAAAAAGCATGCATATTGAGAAATGACCTTATTTCCTTTTTCTTATCGTGAGGTACGTCACCGTGGCAATCGATGCAATAGTTTTGATTATCTTTTTTTACTTTTATTTCAGAGCTGTGGAAAGTATAAAGCTCGTGAGCTTTGCCTATATCTCTGTATTCAGAATCAGCTTCCTCTTTATCTATACCTTCCAGCATCTGCTGGTAAAGTTTTTCACTCTCAGTCAAATTGTCCATATATGCGGCTTCTTCGGAATGAGATCCTTCCTGGTGCCAAATATGCATTACCAAAATATAAACAAGGTATGTACAGTAAAGTATTATAACTATACCTATGAGGCAGTAAAACCTCTTTAGCATGCCCGGATTTTCATTACTCATCTGAATCCCCCTCTTTCCCTGATAGAAATGAAATCTGTTCTCTCACAGCTTTTATTTTTTCCTCATCCGTCTGTTTTTCCTGCTCTCTCTTCTTATCCAAATCCTCAATCTGTGATGGATCCATTTCAACCAGTTTGTTAATCCTTTTCCACTCAATATAGTACTCGTGCTTCATAAGATCCTCCGGCAGATAACCGGTCGCAAAAAGCGGAGACATAGGAAATTTATCATAATTAAGGTGAGCGTTATACATATGCCATATAAAAATTACACTGACTGCAAGCAATGCCTCATCTGAATGGGCAATATAGCTTATATTGACGACCCATCCGGGAAGAAAAGATGTGGCCCAGGCAGGATACCATAAAAACACACCGGTAATCCCCAGAATAGGAATACCCCAGAAAACAGCCCAGTAATCAAACTTTTCCCTCCAGTGAAACCTTTCATGGGCAGGCCTTTTATTTGTTATGAACAGTACAAATTTTACAAAGTCAAAAAAATCGGTGATGTCCTTCCACCTGGGAAACATTGGTGAATAATAAATAAAAAGAACAAGCTCTTTAAAGGAAAAACTTTTCGTTTTAACCGCCGGAATCACATAAAGGCGGAACATATGTTTGAAAAGATAATACCAGTGATAAAAGAACAGAGCCACCATAATCACACCGTTGATACGATGAATGATTCTGGTAACGGTGAGTCCGCCAAAAAACTGAATAATAGGCTCCGCCCAGGGGTAGTAATAAAATTTCAGAGGAAAACCTGTCACAACAAGCAACACAAATGTGATTGCAAGAATGTAATGCTGGAGTTTCTGGGAGGGGCTTAGTTTTAAATATTGTCTCTCCCCATTTTTAATTTTTACCAAAGGTAAATTGCTTTTAGCCATATCTATCACTCCCTAAATAAAATAAATTATTTATCTTTCCTAATTTTAAAATTAGGAAACATTTCCCTAATAAGCTCTAACAGTAATAACAGCATCAGAAGAACAAAAACCCCCAGAGTAAGCGCTGAAAAAAACAGTGCAGTATAAAATTCAGCGGGGTACATATTCCTGTCAATCGACACATGCATTCTAATGCCCCCCATATTAGCTTTAGCAGTAGGGTGGCACCTGTCATCCTGACAGGCTTTATACCTGTTCTCCTCGTAAACGGCACTTTCGGGATCTTTATGGCTCAAAATCAGATGTGCAGAAGCGTTGTCTTTTACATGGCAGTCCACGCATGTTGGAGCATTATCCATATTAAACATCACAGCTTTACCGTGAAAAGTATCCAAATAGGTGGATGCTGCGTTTTTAAGCTTATGTTTTTCCACCATTTCAGGTTTCGAGTGGCATTCTATACATGTTTCCACAATCTTCTCCGCCGGAAAAAGATATTTAGCTCTGGAAGCCACATGATTGAAAAAATAGCTGTAAAATGACCTTTTCTCATGGCATGCATCGCATTTCTGAAGGATTTCCTCAGCGCTTCTGCCTCCGTGAAGATTCTGAAGCTCCTCTGCTATAGATAGATAAAGGGGATTACTATGACAATCTGTACATTCAGGGAAATCTTCTTCGATAGCTTTGTTTACATTGGGATTTTGGGGATTGTGGATACTTTTGTTTAGAATTTCGGTAATGTTTTTATGGGAAAATTTCTCTCCCGTTTCCGGATGTTTGATATGACACTCAGTAGAGCAGTCTACTTTTTTGGCTTCCGAATGGGGAATCTTTTTGATATCCGTATGACAGCCCGTGCACTTAACCCTGGAATGCAGCGACTGTGTAAACCTGTGTGAATTAATATAAAACAGGCGCAAATACCCCTCATCGTTCACCCTGCTAAGTCCCGGATATTTATGACACATCGAGCAATTTTCATCATCCAGGATAGCTTCTTCTGCAAAAGATAAACTTGAGTAAAACAAAAGGAACAATAACAAAAGAATGGGCAGATAACATTTTCTCATTTTACTCTCCAAATCAAAAATAAATAAAGTTTTAC
>Ga0247721_100315_pt1 | contig 17182 bp, 13 predicted proteins | sample MSEWel2017_08_16_FD_189089 | JGI IMG/M metagenome (GOLD analysis project Ga0247721, IMG submission 189089) | Subsurface sediment microbial communities from gas well in West Virginia, United States - MSEEL Well Study Marcellus 3H_2017_08_16 | ecosystem: Environmental > Terrestrial > Deep...
CTTGCTAATTTAATCTGCAAAATATTTTTGTTTTTACTAATTTAATTTGAAAATTATGCTGTAATTTTAGCTAATTTAGGCTGATTTAATCTGAATAATTTAACTGGATTAATTTGCAAAATCACATAACATATCTTCTAATAATTTTTCAATAGGCTTACCTAAATTCATTTCAAAATTCTTTACACAATCTGATCCTACAATTAATTCGTTTTCATTTATCTTATTTACAATATAACAGATATTCTTAATCGGTTGGTGGCATAATTGACATTGAATTGTTTTTTCTTCATCAATTACAACATCTACAGGATGGGCTGGGTTACTACTCCATTCTGAAGCTGCTCGTTTTAGAACTTTAGAATACATATTTTTGAAAAAAGTTTGCATTTTCGAATCTAAATCTTTTAATTCTGATCTTTTAATAGTTGGTCTTTCTTCAATAAGTTTTTTTAATTTTTCATAGTCTTTAATAGTTTCACTACTCATCAATAGTGTTCTTTCCCTAAGTGTCATTAGTAACTTGCCCATCGATAATCCCCCTATTTAAATTTTTTAATTATATATTCTAATATATCATACTACAAGTTTTTTAACAAACATTTGTATGTTTAACTATAGCTTTTACTTAATTTTAAAGACTCACAAAATTAATTATCAATAGGGAAGCTACTTTCAGTTAATAAATTTAAGTAATGAAAAAGAGCGAAAATGTAAATCATGTGTTAAACAAATTTTTCCAGCTTAAACTTCAGAATACTTTTTATTGTTTTATCGTCTACTTTTGAAAACTGGTCTAGTTCTAAAGAAAAGTAACATTGTCATCTAAATCATAACTATATTGAAGATTGAATTTCTAAAAATGAATTACTATAATACTTTTCTCAGGTCATAATAAATTTAAGCAATTCCTCTTAAAGCCTCAAGCTTTAACGCCTTATTCTTACATAAAAGTCCTATTCCAAACTTTATGTGAAAAAGCTCGCTAACTTATTATAAACTTTATGTATAGAAAGCTTTTTAAAATCAGGTTGATCTTTGGATTAATAAGAGCACCATATTATATAAAAAACTTTGAATTTATAAGCTTTATAAAACTCTTAAGATAAATGACTAGCTAAAAAAGTATTTATATCTCTAATTAATTTATTAATATCTTTATGTGAATAATTATCAAAGTTTCCGTGTGCAGCATCATTACCAATATCTAACCATCCTTGTATAAGCCTCCATTGTGATTTTGGGTATCTTCCCTTTTCTTTTAAGTTAGTATTTAATACGGAAGATTTTTGATTAAAATCAATATTTTCTTCGCAAGCTATTCTTTTTAATACATCTTCCAATACAACTCTTGCAAGTACTGCAGCAGGGTCTTTATAACCTTTATTATTTAAATAATTAGCCTGCTCAAGAACTGAATCAAAAACTTCACCAGCAATAATTAATTCTTGTTTAACTAAAAACCCATTTTCGATATCATCTTTAGCACCTTCTAATAGCCCAACAATCGGATATATTTGATAAGAGTGTTCAATGTTCCCAGATGTAAGCTCTTTTAAATAGTTAAATTGCTCACTTTCTTTTTCAAAAATATTCCTTACTATATTTTTGACTTTTGTTAGCCAAGCATGCAATTTAATTTTATCTTCATCTTGAATATATGGTCCAGCAAAAGCTGGTTTCTCTAATTTAGTTATTTCTTTTCCTTCTTTAATTAATTGTTCAATTCTTTTTATAAAACGCTTTTCTTTTGTAGTTAACATATGGTACCTCCAACTAAAAATAGTAATGTCATCTATTATAATATCTCTGAGGTTTCCGACATGCCTTTGTCTTTAGGCCTAACTGAAAGATTGATTTTATTTTTCCTACCTATGATGTCAAGCTTTTTGGCAGAAGGTATGTCCCGAAGAGTAGCCTTGTTCTTTAGCCTAACGGAAATCTCATAATATACTAAGCACGATGTTTCTAAACAAAATATTCTTAATAAGTATTCTTGTTGTATATCGGTTCTCCAATAAAACATAATGACTTACTTGTTGTAGCTTTCATTTTCTCTATATCCTCAATTTCTTGAATAAGTTCATCATTTGATATATTTAATGCTTTTATTATTTTTTTCAAGGTTAATAAGAAAACATTATGTTCTATCCACTTTTTAGGAGATTCCCAAGTTTTATAAAAAGTTGATTTGCTATTAGTATAGAGATGATGTTTCTGTAAATATCTGTAAATATCTATTTTATTCTTAAAATTAGATAGTTTACAAATAAATTTATTAATTATATTTTTAACATCTTCCCTATCAAATAATTTATCAGTATTATTTTTAATTTCATCTTTAATCCCTTGGCGTTCTTTTAGTTCTTCTTTTAAGACGATACCAAATCTATTATTCCGTTCAATTATTTGATATTTTTTATTACAGTTAGAACAAGATATTTTGGGATTCCACTTTCGTTGACTTGGACGCACCCATGCATGATCTGGCTCACTACGTTCAATAATAAATTTACCTTCTCCACACTTGCATTCATCTTCAAATACAATAATTCTGTCTGTAGTACTCATATTTTTATACCTCCAGTTAAATAATAACTAAATACATAATACAGGATATTTAATATAACGTTATTGATGTTTACAAAATTCATGAACCTTAAGACGACTGTCCTCAATTTTACGAATTTGAATGTAGCAATGCTAAGAAGCGGAACCATAAACCTTCATGTTATGTGACGTGGTGCACGTTATTACTTCTTTATTATCTTAAAATTAGTATAATATTTACATATATTATGTTCGCCATGACAAGATGGACATATAACAAACCAATTATCTATAAATTGATTTAAAATATCTTTATTTAATTGTATTTCTCCATCACATAATTCACATTTAAATGTAATTATGACATTCTGGTCATTTAATAATTCTAATATTTCATAAAAATTATTTTTTAACACATTTATTTCAGTGTAGTCTGGATATACATCAGAATATTTAGCAAGTCTAACTATTCTATTCAAAAAAATATTAAATTCATCTATTTCAGTAATACTTAAAAAAATTGCTTCACAGATTTCTACTACATAAGCCATTAGCTGCGGAAGAACAATGTAATAATAATTCCAAAAACTATTCCAGTCATCTAAATTAGCAAATATAAAATTTAAATTATTTCTTTTAGTCCTATAGTTTTTAGATCTAGTTACTATATGCATTGATTTATTCCATATTCTCTGTAGACTAATCTCTTTTCTACTATCAAATCTCATTGTGTATGCAAAATTATTTGCATTTAAACTTTTTCCCCTATAACTCTTTGAACTTGCGAGTTTTATAATCTCTTTTTTTGTTCATTTGTAAATACCTTCCAATTTGAAACATCATATTCATTAATATCTTCAAACATAATTTTTTGATAAAATTCCTCATTGTCAGCTAATAACCATTCCAAATATAATAAATTATCTCTTAATGGTTTTCTTAATAAACTATAAGCAACTGTTACTTTACCTCTTTTTGAACAACTAATAGATTCATAAATATAGTAACAAAAATCCTTAAGTAATGAAAAGAATACATGACTAGTAAATTGTGATAAAGCAACATCATGATATTCATTATTATCTAACCACTCATAAATATCTTCTGCATTTTCAAATGACTCAACTTCATCTTCTTTTAAATTAAATCTCACTGTAGAAAGATCCTTATAATCAGCTTGTCTTAACTGACCCTCCCCCAATTTGTAGGACACTGAGTTAAGATATATAATAAACTCAGGAGGTGCCCAAAATGGGAAAAAGAAGAAGTTACACTGAAGAATTCAAAAGAGATGCTGTTGAACTTAGCATAAATTCAAATAAGACAGTACAAGAAATAGCTGATGATCTAGGAATTAATTACGGTAATTTAACCCGCTGGCGTAAAGAATATAGAGATAGTGGTGAACATGCTTTTCCTGGTAATGGAAAGCAAAAACTAACACCTGAACAACAAAAAATAAAAGAGCTTGAAGATGAACTTAGAGAAACTAAATTAGAGCGTGATATATTAAAAAAAGCAGTGGGCATCTTTTCGAAAAAACCGAAGTAATATACGGTTTTATCCGGGACCACAGAGATCAATTTCCTGTGACGAAAATGTGCCAGGTATTAGCAGTTTCCCGGTCAGGTTTCTATGATTGGCTAGATAGAGAACCCAGTCAAAGAGAAATTGAAAATAAGAAACTGAAACTAGAAATAGCTAAAATATACTGGCAGCATAGCGGCCGCTATGGAAGTCCAAGAATACATCGTCAGCTGGTAAAAGAAGGCCATAACTGTAATATAAAAAGAGTTGTGAGACTTATGCAAGTAATGGGTCTTAAGGCAATTCAGAAAAAGAAATTTAAAAAGACAACAGATTCAAATCACAATTTACCGCTAAAAGAAAATTTGCTTAATAGAAATTTTGATGTATCTAAGCCTAACAAAGTTTGGGCTTCAGATATTACATATATACCGACAGCTGAAGGCTGGCTCTACCTGGCTGTAGTAATAGATCTTTATTCACGAAAAGTGGTTGGCTGGTCAATTAATAAAAGAATGACCAGGCAGCTTGTAATAAATGCTTTGGAAATGGGAATTAAAAATAGAAATCCTAAAAAAGGTTTGATCTTTCATTCTGATAGAGGCAGCCAGTATGCAAGTCATGATTTTCAGAAAGAGCTATGGAAAAATGGAATAAGATCTTCAATGAGCCGCAAAGGAGACTGCTGGGATAATGCAGTAGCAGAGAGTTTCTTCTCCACAATAAAAACAGAACTAATTTATCAAAACAATTATAAAACTAGACAACAAGCAAGACAGGATATTTTCGAATATATAGCTGTTTATTACAACAGAATCAGAATGCATTCTACATTAAATTATAAAAGTCCAGAAGACTACGAGAACGAGAGAAAACTATCTAAACTATGTGTCTAATTTAATGGGGGAACCTCATAACATATTTCCGAGGATATCATAAACGTACAATAGATAATCATGTTTTTTCCAATGCTTTTTTTTACTAGGTTTTGCGATGTACCCGCTTCCGCCAGAAACTGGCAAAAAACTTGTCCTTTCGTAATCATAATTATTTAAACTGTAAGTTTTGTGACAGAATGTATGTCGACAAACGCATATTATAGGTTGTACGGACATAATTATAATATCATCTCATAAACTTTCTAGAAAATACTGCAATAAAAGCAGCCATCAAAATTGCTCCCAAGATTGATTCTACACTTGCAACAACTTGTGGCCAACCATTCTTAGGTATCATATCTCCATATCCTAATGTAGCAAAAGTAATAATACTAAAATATAGACCTTGAAAAAAATTAATAGAAACTGACTTCAAATTAATTAATACTGCATCATTTACAGAATATAATATAGCAGGAATCAAAATCACGATCACCCACCAAATTAAAATGCGATTCCAACTTGTACCATAAGCAGTGGTTAAATCAACAAAAAACCATTCAAAAAATCTTTTTAATAATTCAAACCAACCTTTCCAATCTCCCCAATTTAAATTTTTATACCAATTAAATGAAGGGTTATTTATATCTAATTTAGGTCCAAGTTGTTTTCTTTTTGCTCTTTTTTCTAATTTAAAATAATAATCAGCTTTATCTCTATCATCATTTTTCTCACAAAATAATCTAGCTTTTCTACATAAAATCTCTTGTGCTATTTTATTTTTAAAAACTGTTTTTTCACAAGTGATCTCATTAAATTTAGCTCCAGAAAATTTAGGAAGATTCTTAAAAACAGCTCTATCAAAGTTAACTTTATCATAAAATTCTGTATTATAAAAACGTACTTCCTCTTCAAATATTGAATCAGAAAAATTTACCTTAAATCTAAATTTTGTATTTGAAAAATCTGCTAATGACATAAAAATTGTCTTTCCACAATCTGTAATATCCAACATTTTGATCTTTGAATTTTTAAAGTTTGCTCGCCCAATAAATTTTACATTTGAAAGATAAATTTGAAGAAAATTAATTGAAGAAAAATCGCAGTCTCTTTTAAAGACAACTTTTTTAAAAGTTATACTCCCTTTGGGAGATTCTGCATTAGAAAAATCAACTATCTCATTAAAAACAGTTCCCTCAAAAATACATTTATTAGTAAAATAACATCTCTCAAATATAACTCTTTTATTTATTTCTCTGTTTTTAAAAGCTGATAGATCACAAAAATACATATCTGTAAAATCTAAGTCTTTATTTTTCCCATTTTCAATTTTTTCTCGAAGTTTATTATTAAACAGTTCTTTAGGTTTATTATTATTTATAGCATGTAATATGCAATAATTATTTTTTGAATGCTCCCAAGCTTCATAATCACATTCCTGATATTCTCCAAAATAATTTACATAATTATGTTCACATTTATTTCTCACCATTTTTCACTCCACATTCTTACAAGATATAATATGTTTAATAAATAGTTTTAAAGAAATTCTAATTAGCATTTTTGATAACTACTTTCTTAATGAAGATAATATCATAAAACAGTGAATAGGTTAGTTTCCTTACATAGTTTATTCTTCCACAATAGCCTTCTCTAACAACTTCTGAGCACTAGCATAGAAAAGTGGATTGGTCTTAGACAGCAACTCAGGGTTTAAATCTCCCATATCTGGAGCATTTGAAATAGGAACCAATACATTCTTAGCTCCATTATCAGAAAGTAATGCAAGAGAATCAGATAATTTAGCCACTCTTTTTACTCCTCCACCAATAGATATATCTCCAAGCACTCCTAAACCTGATTTGCTGGACTTTTTAAAGACAGCTGTTAAGATAGTAACAAAAATAGCTGCCCCTATACTTGTACCTAATTCTGCACCAATCATAGGAGTTAGCTGGATTGTTATATCATAATTATTTAATGATTTATTTGAAGGTAAGAATTGTTTTTCATTGGCTCTTATATACTGATAGGCATTCTTTATATTTTGTTTGATCTCAGTTTTACTGGTTCCAGAAATATTTAATTTCCCTTTGCCATCTGTGGTAATAGTCTCTATTTTAACTAAAGTCAACTGACCATTATTATCAGACACAGTATAACCAACACCAGCCTTTACAGGTGTAGATTCTATTAAGTTACCACTTCTTTCTTCAGGTATAGTAATATATTTTTCCTCCTGAGTATCCTTATCTATATAAGAGAAGTTGGTATTCCAAAATTCCATCCCACCAATTCTTTTAAGCTGCTCTTTTACTCTTCTTCTCATTTCAAGAGCAAACTCCAAGTATTCTCTGACATCTTCTTTTGTAAAATTACCAAAGGGATGGAATAGTTTTATCATACCAGAGACTGTTTTTTTAACAGCTTTAGAATCTCTTTGCTGAAGATGAGAACCTAAACTAAAGTATTTTTCAAATTCAGATACATAGGTATATCTTCTTCTGGCTTTTAAAAATTCTGCAAAAAAGTCAACACTAAATCCAAAGTGAGTGGTAAAGTGATTACTTGAATATTTCATGACTTCCCAGCCAGGTAAATAAAAATGAATACGATCTAAAAAAGCTGTATCATGTAAGGATTCAGGTAGCGGCTCAAATAAATGTGAAGTTTTAAGTAGTGATTCGACTGACTGATTGATATTACCGTTAAAGACCATTGAAGCAGTACCCGTTAATTCTCCACTACCTCCACGAGAAAATGATCCTGACTCCATATAATCTTTCATCAGTTGAATACCGTCTTTAGCATTAAACTTAACTCCTGCAACCTCATCAAAGGCAACAGTATCCCAGAGACCAACCATACCTATCTTACCAGAAGCATTATTAACAAATAGCTGTGGTACGGTTGTAGAACCACCAGAAACTAATTGAGCATAAGGAGATAGCTCACGATAGACATAACTTTTCCCTGTTCCTCTGGGTCCCAACTCAATCATATTAAAATTGCTTTCTACTAAAGGAATCAATCGTGAAAGGAGTAAATACTTAACCCTCTTACTCATATCATTAGCAGTTGGTTCTAAGCCTAAACTTCTTAATAATAAATTAACCCATTCTTCTTTACTGAACTGATCAATTACAGCTTCAATCTTATCATCAGAAAAACTAGAAAGCTGGATAGGTTGAATATTATCTACTAAAAAGGGATAATGAGTTGAGCCATGTTTTATTTCTGGATCATATTCCATATCAATAATAGCCCAGATACCACCTGATAGAAGCTTATCATGCTCTTCTACAAAATGTTCTGGTATATTAGCATTCTTTATGTTTGAATTAAATAGCCTTGCCCAGTATTTATCCTGAGAAGGATCTAATCTAACACTTATCCGATCAATAATTTTATGACGGGAGTTAGCCTTCATGGTTGACTGTACCTGACCAGCCTGATCTGGCTCAACATAATGTTTTTTAAGTATTTCTTTTACATTTTCCATACCCTTATCTAATTTTTCCTGATCAGTTGTTGAACAGTAATTAGCAAGTAGATATTCTAAAACAAAAGTAGGTACATTTACCCCATCTTTTAATTTATGAGTTAGATCTTTTTTAACAACCAGACCATTAAAGTTATCAAGTAATTTTAAATCTAGTTCATCAGTTGAGATCGAAGCCATCAAGACCACCCCTTAATTGTTCTTTCTTTCCTTTTACTGAATCTAATATCTCTTTGCTTTGAGCATCTTTTATTAGGACTTTATAACGGTTGAGAGATAATTGTAATTCAATTTTATCTTTTTGAGCAGGAGTAATAGTTCTTTCCTGGCTAAAAGCTATCTCTCCATCATTTTCTATCTGAATAAGAATATCTCTTTCTCTGCTGAATAGATCACTTTCTTCTGCAGCCTTAATTTTAATTGCAAAACTATTAGCTCCAATGCTTTTGAGCTGCTCTTTATTTTCAATACTTACCTGCAGTTGACTGCTGCTTTCTTTTCTAAATATCAGGTGAGGCAAAAGCACTTCCTGAGGTGTTATACCTCCGTGAGAGAAGCCATATTGACCTCTAGATTTAACTGGGTCTATTCCTTTAGGATAATATGTATATTTATGTTCTCCTCCCTTATTCTCCTGAATATGGAAGTCATTTGACTCAGGCTTATATTCATCTGATTGAACATAACGATCTCCTATTTTACCATTAACAGGTACAGCAAATTTATCAGCTTCATCTATATCAAAATTGCAGACAAAACCATGATCAGTAGTTAGATGTACTTCTACATAACCTGCATTTAAAAGTTCTTTTATTTTCTCTACTATTGTATTTATAAAGGTTGAATAGTATTTTAAAGCTGCTTCATGACCTTCTTCTGAAAGCATATCAATATCTCTACCATAAATTACAGCAGGCTGAGTGGTGCTTATTTCAGAAATATCAAAGCTATCTATATTAAAGATCTGAAGCTCTTCTTCAAGTTTATCTGCTAAATATTTCTCTCTTTTATCTCTTGCTTTATAGACTGGGCTGTCAAATAGAGCACTCATATTATTTTCAGTAGTTGAAGGATAAGCACCATTAATTACTTTACACTCATTATTAAAGCTTTTATCATCAAAAAAGTGTTCTAAAATTTCCTGGCTAACTTCAAAACTTACAGCATCACCAATAATAACTGCTTTTCTTTCATCCTGAGAAAAAATTTCTCTATATAAATAATCACTCTGATTTTCTCTGTAATTACCAAAAAGATCAAACCAGCGATCTAAGTACGAATTAATTTTCTCTTTATATAAAGCTGTAAAAGCTGATCTAACTCTGTTTTTAGCTAAAAAGTGTTTGTTTAAATGACGGAAAGCCTGGTCCAGTTTATATAGTTTATTTTTATAGAACTCTATAAACTCTGTTAAATCATCTATTTTATGTGCTGCTTTAGCTTTAAAATTAAGCAGCTGATAGACATACTTCCAGTAATGACTTTCTGCTAATTCCATACCTTCTTTTTTCTGCTGTCTAATTCTAATTACTTCTTTTATCTTTTGATTTATCTCTTTATTATCTAAAATCAGATCAGCTAATTCATTTAACCAGAGTTCATCTATTTCTGCAAAAGGATGGTCAGGATTAACCTGCCAGATATCAATTTTAGCAGGTAACTCAAAATCAGCCAGGTATTGCTTTAATACTTTTCTGTATCTATGAGAATCTAACCAGCTTTTATAGATTTCTTCCGTATCATTAATGCCTAAGATTATGTTTTTAAAAATAGTATTACTAAAATCAGCTGCTACTATCAGAGGATCAGTATCTTTTTCTGGAATATAATCAAGATATTCTCCAATCAGATTATATAAAAGCTCTCTTCCACCTTCTGGTAAATAATTTAAATAACCTTCTGGTTCAGCTAAAAAGCTTAAAGCAACTTCATTAAAATTACCAAGCAGAGCTTTTTTACCCTGATGGGATATATTCTGCCAGTATTTTTGATTGTTGTTTTCATTTTTCAAACTCATCTTACCAGCAATAATTAAGTCGCTCTCACTTAACTTATGCTCATCAGTAAGCAAACCAGCTTTATCTCTAATATATCTGTTTAAGGGTCTATCCAGTTTAGCTCCTGTAGCTGCATATTCCTGAATCATATACTGCCTTTCATTTTGATTATATTGATCTACCTGAATATTAGTGTGGATTAGCACCTTGGATTCATCATTTTTTTCAACCTTATATTTAACTTCTAAATCAGATAAAAAATCATCAACTTTATATACCTCTATATCCATCTCTGATTTTATTTTATCTACTAGAAAATCATAATTTTTTTCTAAATCTATTAAGACTATCTTATCTGAATTGTTATATAGTTTATTTAGATCTTCTTTAAACCAGTTATCGAGCAATATCTTCACCTTCTTTATATTCAGCCATCGTTTTATCTATTATTTCAATTAAAAAATCAAATTCTTCTAATGACTGGTTAATTACTTTCAATATATTATTTCTTTTCGGATAGTAACTTTTATAAGCAACTGCATAATCTCTTTCTTCAGGTCTATTTTCAATATTAAGAGCCTCAAAGTCAGCTTTATTTTCTTGATAATATTTTTCAAAAAGTTGAATAAACTTCTCTTTCCTCTTTCCTTCTGCATCAACCATATATTTAATACTATCTCTTAAGAAAAAATCTTTTGGACCAAAATGGTATTCAAAATGAACAGACAATTCACCTTTTAAATACCAGTCATCTTTATATATTTGCTGCCAGCCACGATTAGAGCTACCTGTATTATTAGCAAAATTATATTCCCAGTCATCACTTTCTTTTTCATCAAAATAATTCTTTATATAACTTTCTATCTTATCAAATCCACTTTTAGAATCCTCAATTAATGAGTCTTTTAAATCTTTAATCATATCGTGATTGGCAATATACAATTTTGATTTTTCACTTAAATTAAAACTATTATCTGTCATTATAAATTCCTCCAGATGAATTATAAAATCCTGATAGTAGATGCTTTTTCTAATGTTTTGACTGAAATCAAAAGCAACTTTTTTAAGTAAAGAAACTAAAACTTTATAAGTTAAAGAGAGAAATTCTTCAGATGTTGCTTCTTTACCGCCTTTAGTAAGGAAAATAAAAAGATATTCTTTATCATCTCCAAACATATTTTTTATATTTTCAGCATAATCTGAAGTCTGATTTTGGCTTTCAACAGCAAAAATCTTATTTTCAATACCAATAATTAGAGAGTCATTAATATTAATTAGTAAATCAATTCTTCGATTGTTAGACAAAGTAAATTCTCTGTTGATTTCAATATTATCTTCTTTATTTAAACTATTGTCCTCTTCTGTAAAATAATCTAATATCATATTTAAAGGCTGTGTACCTATACCATTCCTATATGGGTCTAAAATGAAGGCTAAATAATCACTGATATAATTTTCATCATACCTTTTATTAAAAATACCTAAAATAGTATCTCTATCTTTTTCATCTGGCAAATATGAATAAATTTCAGCTAAATTACTCAGCCTTCTTTCATATTCAATCATTTTACTCATTATTAGACCTCCTACCAATCAGCATTTAAAAACTTCTTCAACTGGCTTTTAGTTAATACATCATCAGCTAATAAACCTAAATCCTGTAATGGAGCAATATTTTTACCTACACCATCATCCAATTCAGGATCATAACCTGAAGTTAACAACTCATCTAATTTATTCTCAAAGTCTTTTATCTCATTAATCTGTTTTCTTAACTTATCTTTTTCTTTTTCAGCAGCTGCTGAGTCATCTCCACTTAAGTTGCTTAATCTGTTATTGATTCCAGCTTTTCTTTTATCGATATAATATGATTTAATTTTTAAGATCTTATCTCTATTCCAGCGATAAATAATAATATAAACATCAAAACCATGCTGATCTCCACTGGATAAATGCCAGACAAATGGTGTTTTGGGTAAAAATCTAAATAAGTTTAAGGTGCTTAACTCATCTGCAAAGAAACTACTTAACAAATATTCTTTAATATTTTTACCAAGCATAGATTCTAATCTTTTAACATCACCACTACTAAAATCTTTTTCATATAATTTGTTTTCAATCATTTTATCTAAAGGCTCTTCTCCAGCGTACTCGTTGATCATCACAATTCCATCATCATTTTCCATTAATATTTCTCTTGTTAAATCTAAAATAAATTCATGTGCTTTTTGATAAGCCAGCTTTTTAGGATAAAAATCAAATTCTTTTATTATCTCAACTACAGAAATAGGATTAAGTTCTAGTTCTTTAGATATATCTTCTAGGGAATTATTTTTTTTATATAACTTTTTAATATTATCTTTAAGATTTTCTCTGGATCTTTCAGTTTCAATAGGTAAATTATTTATGAAATTAACTACTTCTTCTTTTAAGTCAGTTTTATTGTTTTCAAGATGACTATTTACATCTTTTTCAAGTACAGGATATAATCCTACAGGCAACCCTTCCTGTTCTAAAACCATTTTCCTATCACTATCTGTAAGTTCATATACATCAAATATTAATTCATCTATTAAAGCTTCGTTAATTAAGATTTTACAATCAGAATTATATTTAAAATCAATATATTTTTTTAGTCGCTGTTCAATATCAAAACTTTTTTCATTCCAGTTATAATCTAAAGGGCTTTTTTTAAACTCTTTTTCAACAATATTATATTTATATTGATTTTTCTTTGAATTGATATTCTCTCTTGCTAAATATTTAACTGTGCTTTCAATTTCTTGTGGAGGTTTAACAAAAGGAATTCTTTTATTATCTCCAACTTGAGTTTCTACGGTGCCGTTTAAAGCTTGTAAAATATATGATGGTAATATTGAATTAAAAAATCCTAAATAATATAATAAATTATTATTAACTTCATATTTCAAAAAGATTGAAGAACCTTTCACATCAAAAATATTATTAGATTCCATTTTTCTAAATGAAATTTTAGCTGAAGTAGCTGAATAAGTAATACCTTCTCTAAAATAATATTCTTGTGCATGTAAATCTTGACCTTTAGATTTTAAATATTTTTGTAATTTTCTACCTGAATCTTCCCAATCAATTGTTAACCAATTATTTCCATACCACTTATTATATTCTCCCCCTTTTTGATAAGGGACCCATCGCTTATGATCTTTTTGATTATTTTGTGATATTTTATTTTTATCAACTTCCCACCAAAATCTTAAGAATCGAAGATTGTTACTTGTTTGTACTCCTGCAGCTATATCTAAGAAATCTCCTAAGCGTTTTTCAGTAAATTTTTCTCTAAAACTATCAGAAAACCAATAAATAAAAGGATAACCTTTAATCATTTTAAATTTTTCTTGATCTAATTTATAATTATGTTTATTATCTTTATTATTAATATAGTCATTAATAGCTTGCTTTAGATAATCCTTTTTTTGAGTTTGAAATTTAGTATTGCTGTATTGAAGTAAAGATATATACAATCCTTTATCTATCTTTTTGTTTTCTAATACATAGATAGCTGGATCAATAAAAATATCTTGAGCAAAAACACCACCCATACCCAAATCTGAAAGTACATTTATATGATATTTATTTAATATAAATTTTCTCATGTCTTCATAACTTTTTATATACATAAAAGTAAGTGGATGAATCATAGCGATTTTACCCTGGTCATCAATAAAATCTGAGTTTTTCTTTAAAAAACAAGAATATAAATTTTTATGAAACGAAGTCGGTTTTTTATAATGATCATTAACATATCTTTTGAGTTCTGTTCCATAATTACTACTGTCCGTATAAGGAGGATTGGCTACTGCTATATCATATTTATTAACCTCATAATTTCTGTCTTTCTTATTAACCCCCAACATCACTTCAGCAAATTTAACAGCATCCAAAGACTGATATTTAATAAAATTATTAGAATAATTATCATCTAACGCATTAGCTATAACACTCTCTAGTTTTTCTAAAACTTCAGTCTCTATATTTTCTACATCTCTAAAACTATCAATTAAGCTTGAATCATACCCATTTTTTTTATCTGCTTTTTTATCTGCCATAAATCTCTCTAATTTATTATCTAAAGTGAGAAGTGAACCAAATTTATGAGCTTCTCTCAATTCATTCCAGAGTTCTTCTAAAAATTCTTTTTCATTAGCAGCAAACTCTAAATCAATCGCAAACTGATCTTTTACCTTATCAAATTCAGGTAAGTGAAAGTTAGAAGATACAACATTGATGTCTTCAATTTCAGTATTCCTATTATAAGTTTTAGCCTTGATATAAAGCTGCAACCTTGCTATTTGAACTGCTCTTTCATCAATATCTAAACCAAAAAGATTATTTTTTAAAATTAAAGCAGGTATCTCTTTAGCTGTATATCCTTCTTCCTCATAAATTTCTGCTAAGAGTTCAAAAGAATAAAGAAGGAAATTACCACTACCCGAAGCTGGATCAATAACTTTTATTTCTTCCACACTTTTAGATTCTAAAATAGCTTCATCTGGTGCATTGGCAATATCATGATTTTCTCTGATTTTACTGTCAGGATTAATTTCCAGCCAGTATTTACCTAAAGAATTATTAACTAAAAATTCTACTACCCAGCGTGGTGTGTACATCTGAGAAGATAGAGATAATTTATCCCATTCAATCTTATCTCCTGATTCTTTAAAATCCTGATAATCCTTTTTATTATATGCCTCATATAACCAACCTAAGATATCATCCTTTTTCCAGTCATCTAATGATATTTCTTTATTAAAAAGATTGATGATATCTTTTAAGTCATGAACTTCAGGCAGGAGATCATAGGGGTTTTCTTTACTGTATAAAGGCAGTTCATCACTTAATTCATTGAATTTGGCTCTAATAAAGTTATTTAAGCCCTCTAAAGTCTCACTGCTCTGCATTGGATTTTCTTCTAACCAGACATTATGAGCAAAAGATTTATCTCCATGTTGAGCTCTGATCTGGATAATCTCTGGTACTAACTGTCTTGATTCAGCTTCCATAGTCTTAATACCAGCAATACGATTAAATAGGGTAAAGGTAACCTCATCTAAATATTCTCCTCTTGCTTCTTCAAAGCTTTCTTCATCTTCTAAAATAGCTTCCACAGCAGCTTTAGCCTTCTTAAAATCTGGATCTTCTTCATCACGAGCATTAATCTGATCATCTCTAATACCTAATCTAACCAGTCTTTTATGAAAAGAATTCCTTATTTTATTTTTAATCTTAGCAACATTATCTTCTAAATTCATGGTCTGCCTCCTAATTGCTGAGCTTTATATTAATTTCATCATAATCTTCTTGTTCTAATTCTTCAACTACTTTTTCTAACTGACGCTTAATATGTTGAACATTATTAGTTCTTGCTTTTAAAGTTAAATTATAGACTTTAGGTTCAGGAACTGGCTCATCATCTCCACCTGCTGGCGGCTCAGGAGTAGGTAACTCTGGCACAAATGCTTTAACATCCTGAGTATTATAGCCTTTAAGTGCTGTGGCTTGCTGAATTTCTTTTAGAGTGCTATTGGTAGCCTTATCTTTAGCCTCAGTTTCACTTAAGTTAAATTCCTTTTCTAATAATCTCTGATTAGATTCAATATATCTCTTTAGTTGACTATAAAAATCTCTATTGGCTTCAATTGAAACATCTTCTATTTCTTTCTGCTTAGATTTAGAAGCTTCTAATAGTTTTTCAGCTGCTTCCTGTAATTCATCAAAGTAAATTTTAAAGAGCTCGTTAAACTTCTGTCTGATATCATTGAACTTTTCAACTAAATTATCATAGTTTTCAATTACTCCATTTTCTTCTACCTGATGGAAATGATTTATCAATTCTTTGATCTCTGTAACTAATTCTTTATTAGAATTTTGATCTATTTGCTGTTCAACATCATCAATAAATTTACTCTTATTTTTATAATCAAGATAATTATTGTCAATAAAATACTCTAAGTTATCAATATATTTAACAGCAGCTTTAAATTGATCACTATTATTAATGAAGTCGTCAGCTACATCTTCTAAATTACTGTCAACAATATTACGAGCAGCAAAATCTTTTAATAATTTAATATCATTACGATCATTTTCAATTAAATTATTATTTACTTTGTTTTCTAACCTGGAAAACTTACTCACATAACTGCTGGCTAACTTTCTAATCTTATCGATTACTTCAAAATCATTCTGGTTATAATTTACCTGAACAGTGTTTTTACTATCAATTTCTAATAATAAATCAACGACCTTCTGCTTTTTAGCTCCTGGTAGGCCAACAATAACAGTATAAAACTTAGCACTTTTAAATTCATTTGTATTAGTAAATATCTTATGAATTTTAGGCTCATTATAATCACGATAATCCTGGGCTTCATATCTAACTTTAAGATTACCAGCTCTCATTAAAGCTGCTAAAGTTCCCATAATATCTTCAATATTCCAACCATAGGGTTTAGAATTAAACTTATCAACTAAACCTGAACCTGTTCGGCCATCTTTACTTTTACATTCATCATTAATTTCCTGCACAACTCTTAAGTTCTCACCAACAAAGGTACCATCACTATCAAAGAAATTAAACTGACCTGAAGTGCAGTATTTAACCAATTTTTTACTGTCAACTTTAAGAAACTTTTCAGCAACACCCTGATCTAGAGATTCTTTTAATCTCTTAGAGAATGTCTTTTCTATCA
>Ga0247721_100316_pt1 | contig 17061 bp, 13 predicted proteins | sample MSEWel2017_08_16_FD_189089 | JGI IMG/M metagenome (GOLD analysis project Ga0247721, IMG submission 189089) | Subsurface sediment microbial communities from gas well in West Virginia, United States - MSEEL Well Study Marcellus 3H_2017_08_16 | ecosystem: Environmental > Terrestrial > Deep...
CTATTAGCCCAGAGCTATAAAAACCATTAAGTAGTGCAGTATTCCACCAGCTAAAATAAAGAAATGGAATATCTCATGAAAACCAAAATTAGGGCTTAAATCTGGCTTTTTAAGTATATAGAATACAGCTCCAGCAGTAAATGATAAGCCTCCTGCGAACATTAAGACTAAATTGGCTGTGGGCATTGTCAAAAATAACTGATGAAAGGCGAAAATACCAACCCAGCCCATTAATAGATAAATAATAGTATATAAAATCCTGGGAGTTTTAAAATACATAAACTTCAGGAAAAAACCGCCTAAAACCAGTCCCCACTGAACTGCAATAATTGTCCACTTCAGCCAGCCTTCTAAATATAGGTAAGCAACCGGAGTATAAGAACCGGCAATCATTACAAAAATTGCAAAGTGATCTAGCTTGCGCCAGATAGACTGTTCATCATCTTCTTTTTTAAAGGCATGGTATAAAGAGCTTGCCAGAAATAAAAATGCTACTGAGAGACCATAAACGGCAGCTACAATAATTTTATCCGGGCTTTCTAAGGCTCTAAAAATTAAAAATACCAACCCAATTAATGCTAAAATAAAACCAACAAAATGAGAATAAAAGGAAACCTGTTCATCTTTTCTCATCTTAAAACCTCCATTCTCTCTACTTTAAATTGATTGTAACACTCAAGAATAAATTTTCAGCTAAATTGATTACAATCTCAGGATTTTCTAGTCTTATTATAACACTAATTTATTAAAATATCATTATAAATAGAAAAACTGCCAGTTATTTAACATAAACTGACAGTCCAAATATTTTATTAGTACTTAAATAATTGCTCAAAGACTAATATCTAATACTTGACTTGCAAATCAAGTAAATTAGAGAAAATAATAAATATATCTATATTACTGACTTGTAATTATTAAGATTCAAAAATTCTTTCATTTCATTAATTAGTTCTACAGCTCTTTGTCTTGTTTTCATTTCTGCAAAAATTCTCAACAAAGGTTCAGTACCAGAAAATCTAATAATTATCCAGCCATCATTTTCAAAATATACTTTAACTCCATCCTGATAACTGACATCCTTGATCTCATATTTAAACTCAGGTAATTTTTTATCAACAAAAAGTTTCTGGATTAAAGCTGCTTTTTCTTTTGGTGTAAATTCTACATCACTCTCTGCCGCCTTGTAATATCCAAACTTATTATTGATTTCTGCCATCAACTCTGATAATTTTTTGTTCGTTATACTCAGCATTTCAATTAAAATACTGGCAGCAAAAATACCATCTTTTCCTTTAATATGGCCTCTAATAGTCAAACCACCACTACTTTCGCCACCTATTAAGGCATCTTTAGCTTCCATAGTAGAACTAATATGTTTAAAACCAACAGGTACCTCATAACATTTTTCTCCATAAGCCGCTGCTATTTGATCTAAAAGATGAGTTGTTGCAACATTACGAACCACAGCCCCTGACCAGCCTTTATACTCTAAGAGATAATAATAAAGAAGCGCTAAGACATCATTTGGATGAATAAAATTTCCTTTTTCATCTATGATGCCAAGCCTATCAGCATCACCATCAGTCCCAATACCTAGATCATAATTTCCTTCCACAACCATATTTTTAAGACGATTGAGAGTATGAGTGCTTGGCGAAGGAAGTCTACCACCAAATAGAGTATCGTGCCGATCATTTATTGTTTCCACCTCACAGCGAGCAGTAATTAAAATTGTCTGAAGTGAAGTTTTAGAAACACCAAACATTGGGTCCAGTAGTATTTTCATATTGCTACTTTTTATTGACTGAGTATCAATCATCGAAATTATTGTATCAATATAATCATTAAAAGGATCGATTATTTTTATCAGATCATTAGTTTGGGCTTTCTTAAAATCTATAAATTTAACTTCAACTAAATTAATCTTGCTTATCTTTTTTTCTATTTCATCTGTCACTTCTTCTGTGGCATCTCTCCCTCCCTTGGTAAATAATTTAACTCCATTATAATCTGCCGGGTTATGACTGGCAGTTATAGCTGCTCCATAAAATGTTCCATATTCCTTAACAGCATGCATTATCAATGGTGTTGGTGAAATCTTTTCAATAAAATAAACCTTTATCTCATTAGCACTTAAAACTTCGGCCAGCCATTTAGCTGCTTTATCTGATAAAAATCTTCTGTCATAACCAATTACAAAACCTTTATTATCAAATCCCTGTTCAATCATTAAGTTTGCTATTGCCTGGGCAAGCAGCTGAATATTGGTCTTGGTAAATTCCTCTCCAATTTTAGCTCGCCAGCCTCCTGTTCCAAATTCAATCATAATTTCCCTCGCTTTCATCCCATTGTTACGATTATTTCGTTTACCGAATCTTTTTCCTGAGGAGGAATCACTCCATCTATCCTTTTACCATTTAATTTTATCTCTTTAATCCCTTTTTCCACATTATCCGGGTTATTGACTTTTATTTTGTACTCTGCCCCGAGCCAGCGTCTTTCTATTTCAAAATGATCCCAATCCGAAGGTATACAGGGATCAATAATTAAGCCCTGATAACTAATTCTAACTCCCAGAATCCACTGAGTTACTGCGCGATAAGCCCAACCTGAACTTCCTGTCAACCAGGGGTGTCTGGCCCGACCAAAATCTTCATGGTCTATACCTATAATAAACTGACAGTAAGAATATGGCTCACCCTCCCTGGTTTCAATCTGGTCATTCTGGGCTGCCGGCAGCAGAGCATTATAAAACTTCATTGCTCTATTACCTCTTCCTAGTTTTGCCTCAGCTATCCAGGCCCAGGGATTCGGATGACTAAAGATAGAACCATTTTCTTTAATTCCAGGATACACCCGAGTTACAAAACCTATTTCGTCATCTGCTTTTGTATAGGAAGGAGCATTTAAATGAAGACCATAATCAGAATACAAATATTCATTAACAGAGTCCATAGCTTTTATGGCTCGAGCCTGAGAAGCAACTCCAGAAATTACAGCCCAGGTATTTGATTCTAAGTGAACCTTACCTTCCTCATTTTCTTTGGAACCAATTTTATTGCCACTACCTGTAATGCCGCGCAAATACCAGTCTCCATCCCAGAGATTTTCTTCACAGGCGTTTTTTACTCGCTCAGCAATTTGGCTATATTTTTTAAGATCCTCTTCTCGCTCTAAAAATTCTGCTGTTTCAATAAATATCTCTAAGGCCCAGTGATGTAAAAATGAAACCATTGCACTTTCTCCACCACCCAGGTTGAGACAATCATTCCAGTCAGCTCTGAGACCCTTGCAAATCCCTGTTGCTCCAATCTGCTCCGCTGAAAAATCTAATATTTTCTTTAAATGTTCATAGACAGTATCTTCTCCCTGATCTGCATAAGGAATTATTTTATCAAAAAAATCTAAATCATTTGTCTCTTTTACATAATTACAGACAGCAGCAACAACCCATAGAGCATCATCAGAACAGGTATCATCTATCTCATGGATAACATCTTCTAGATCAGGCTCGGGGACAACAGTTGGTGACTCAAATTCTACTTCTTCAGCCTCTGGATCAAACCAGTCTGGATCAAATAAATGTAATCCATAACCCTCAGCTGTCTGACCGCGTAAAAGTTGTATCAATCTTTCTTTTGTCTTTTGCGGGTTAGTATGAGCAACTGCCAGACTGTCCTGAGCGGTATCTCGATAACCTAAGCCTGTTCTACCACCGACTTCAACAAAGGAAGCAAATCGTGACCATACAACACAGGTTTCAGCCTGATAGGGATTCCAGGTATTGATCATTGTATTTAAGTCTTTGTGTGGAGTCTGACACTGAAAATTATTTAGTTTTTCTTCCCAGTAATTATTTAAGCTAGCAAACTGAGCCTCCAAATAATCAAAATCAGAGTATTTTTTGCGCATTTTTTTTGCTTTTTCTCTTCTGCCAACACCCAAAATTAAAACAAATCTTTTCTCTTCTCCTGGAGCTAAATTAAATTTTTTATTTAAAGCAGCACAGTGATTACCACCTTTTTTACTGCTGTTTGAGCAGACTCCTCGCTCCAGAGCAATTGGATTAGATTCATCTCTATAAGAACCAATAAATTTATCCCGCAGACAATCATAACTATCTGCAGTAAAATTGGCTGTAAAATAATGATATTTACGAGGGTCATAATAAAAATCATATTCTATTATTCCATCCTGATAACTGCTGCCGGCAGAATATAAGCTCATCTGAAAGTTTTGATTATCGATTTCAATTTCGTGGAAAGAAAATTCCAGATATGAAAACAAGCTTAACTGGCGCTCTAGATCACTATTATTTTTAATTTTTACATCCCAGATTTCTAGATCATCATCCAAAGGAATAAAAATCGTCTTTTTTGCTTCAATATTTTTATAATTACATTTAAATTTAGAATAAGATAAGCCATGTCGAACTTCATAATTGGCTTGATTAAATTCTTTTGCAACCGGCTGCCAGGAAACACTCCAGTAATCTCCATCATCTTGATCACGCAGATATAGATAGTGTCCCGGTCTATCCAGAGGCACTGCATTGGCTCTAAACCTGGTTATCCTGTGGTGCTGAGCACTCTTGTAAAAAGAATAGCCACCTGCATTTTGCGAGATAACTGTGCAAAAATCTTTAGTACCGAGATAATTAGTCCAGGAGACTGGAATGTCAGGTCTTTCAATTACATATTCTCTATTTTGATTATCAAAATATCCATATTTCATTTTTAATATCGCCCTTTCTGATAAGTTTATCCTTTAACTGCTCCCTGGGTTAAGCCATTAATTATATGCTTTTGTAAAATAATGTAGACAAGTAAAACCGGAATAACTGTCACAATTACTGCTGTAGCCTGTAAACCAAGATCAGTTCCATACTGTGACTTAACCTGGTTTAATAAAACTGTTATTGGCTGTACACTTTTATTAGGTACAAAAACTAAAGCAGAAAACAGATCATTATAAGACCAGAGGAAGGTAAAAATTCCTACAGTAGCAAATGCTGGCCTTGAAATTGGCACAAAGATTCTTGTGAAAATCTGCCACCTATTAGCTCCATCAAGCAAGGCTGCCTCTTCAATTTCTGTAGAGACTGAAGACATATAAGCAGAGAGCATCATTGTGGCAAAAACTAAATTACCCGCAGTATGGGGTAAAATTAAAGCTAGGTAGGTATTTACAATCCCCAGTTCTATAAATATTTCATAAACGGGTACCACTGTTACAAAGGCAGGGATCATTAAGGCAACTACAATCATCTTGTTAATAAAATCTTGGAATCTAAATTTAAATCTGGCCATTACATAACCTGCCATCCCTCCAAACAATAAAACCAACAAAACTGTTGCTCCAGACATAATTAGACTATTTTTATAACTATTTAAAATATTTATTCTCTCAGCTGCATTAACATAATTAGTAAAATTAAAAGAATCCGGCAGACTAAAAGGAGCATCGACAATTTGAGTTGTTGTTCTAAATGAGTTATTTGCAACCCACAAAAGTGGTAAAATAGTGGTAGAGGCCCAGGCAATTAAAACCATGTAGATAACAAATTTGGTCATGGAGATCTCAATAAAATAATCCTGAACTCTATTTAAAACTTTTTTGGGAGAAAACTTAGTTTTCATAAAAACACTTCCTTTCTTGATAATTATATAGACTGGGTTTGTTGTATCTTATTAGATCAGAATTAAAATAATTTTAATTCTTTTAAGTTCTGGTTATTACTTTAGTCAATTGTTACATCTCTATCTCCAATAAATTTATTGGTTAAAGTTGTGACAATTACTCCTAAAATTATTATAAAAATTGCAATTGTTGAACCATAGCCAAATAATCTCTGCTGAAATACTGTACTGTACATATAGGTACCTAAGACCTGAGAAGAATCAAAAGGTCCTCCAGCTGTAATCATCCAGACCATATCAAATACTTTTAAAGTACCTGTTATTGCTAAAACTATACAAACTCTAATATCCTGAAAAATAAGCGGCAGGGTAATTTTTGTTATTCTCTGAAAAGTATTTGCCCCTTCTATCTCTGCCACTTCATATAAAGCATTTGGTATTTTCGTTAGGGCAGTCAGAATAATAACAAAATAAAAACCAACATACTGCCAGATTGTTGGAATCATTACCATGGCCAGTGCTTTAGACGCATCAAGCCATAATACTGGCTCCAGATTGAATAATTTAAGAACCGAATTTAAAAGACCAGCATTATAGTTATATAAAAGTCGAAATAAAAGACCTAAAGATGCTGCCGACAGAACTATCGGAAAGAAAAAGGTTGTTCTAAAAAAGTTTTTACCATATCTGATTAAATCAACAAAAACTGCCAGTAAAATCCCAAGTCCAACCTGAAAAACTACTGCTGCGATCATAAAAATAAATGTATTTTTAGTTGCAATCCAAATTACAGGATCATTTACTAATTTAAGATAATTACCCAGACCGATATATTCAGGATTGATATTATGAACTGTAAAGAAAAATGTCTTATAAAAACTTCTTAAAATAGGATAAAACAAAAATATACTCCAGAATAACAATGCAGGTAATAAAAAGAAGAAAATTACTTTTTTGTCTTTTTTAAATTTAATTGTTGCCACCTCCAGTAAAAAGTGAGGAACAGCAGGAAATATGCCGCTCCTCTTTTTATTATTTATTTTGCCTGTAGTTCTATTTTTCTAACTTCTTCTAAAATATCTTCTGCAGATCTTCTACCAGAAACAATATAAGCTACTCCATCAACCAGAGTTTGCCAGGCTGGACGCTGAATTTGAGCATCAATGGGAAGTGACACATGATCAGCGTTTTTGAACATTTCTAAGCCATCCTGATAAGGTTTTGATAACCCGGCAGGTGTAACATCTGCTGCTGGAAGTCCACCATTTGCCTCTGCAATTTTTTTGATAGCCTCTTTGCTGGTTAGATGTTTAAGTAACTCAATAACAACTTCTTTCTTTTCACTATCATTATAAGCTTCTTTACTTAAATACATACCGGAAGTAAAACCTGCGATCAGATCAGTTTTATTACCTTTTTCTCCAATTTTTGGATATGGAACAACTGTAACTCGATTAGCACCTTCATTTTGTGCATCTGCAATTGCCCAGGAGCCTTCTACTAACATTGCTGCTTTACCCTGTTTGAATAACTGACGCGCTCCAGACCAATCCTGAGTTAAAGTATCTTTCTGGAATGCCTCTGCTTCATATAATTCCTGCATATGATTTAAACCTTCAACCCACATTGGATTAATCTCATCTGCGATTCCAGCATCGTGAGCTGCTGCTCCTCCTACCTTTAAAATAGAATGTTCAATATTATAATGAGGAGTCATACCAAGACCAGCTGCCATCGGCACAATATCATTGGCTCTAAAAGTCTCTATAGCAGCAAATAATTCTTCTTTTGTTTCTGGAATTTTAACATCATATTCTTCAAATAGATCAAGGTTAACAATCAAACCTTCATAAAAACCAGTGATTGGTAAGGCATAAATATTTCCATCACTGTATCTAACCTGTTCTAAAACAGAATCCAGAAAACCGTTCTTCCATTCTGGATTATTTGCTAAAATTTCATTAAGAGGAGTAACTCGGCCAGATTCTACAATTGGTTTAGCCTGAGAATCGGTAAAATACATTGTGATATCTGGTTCATTACCGGAAGCAAAATCATTTTCAATTCTAACTTTAACACTTTCGTCTAAAGTTGCTGACTCATCAACAATTTCTACTTCAGGATGTTCTGCCTTAAATTCTTCTATCAATTCCTCATAAACACCAGATGCAGGGTCTGCACCAGAAAACATAGAATAAACTCTTAATTCAACAGCTCCAGCGTTTACGACACCAACAGATAAAACTAAAAGCATAGCCAAAACAAAAATCATACTTTTCTTCATTAAAAATTCCTCCTTATAGTTATTTGCCTATATATAATTGCAAGTTACATGCCAGAGAAATAAAATAAAAGTATTTATTATAATCTATTAATTTAAAAACCCTTCAAACACTGTCAGATCAGATATCTTAATTAAAATAAAATATTTATAAAGTTCTTTATATCGATTTTTTTCTAAATTAAAGCACAAAAAAAGCGCGCAATCGTTAGATTACACGCTTTTACACACTATTTTTTAGCTTTCATTTATTTTTTTATGTAAATCTATAATTTCTTTTGCCAGATCTTTTAATAAGGAAGCTGTCATCAAATGATCCTGACCGTGGGTTAATAAAATACTCTTCTCAATTTCCTCGCCATTACTCTCCAATTTTATTAATTCAGTCTGTTTTAAATGAGCTTTAATCAATTTTTCGTCTGCTTCTTTTAAACATGCTTCCGCTTTTGCATTTTGATTACTTTTAGCATATTTAATTGCTTCCATAAATAAATTTTTTGCATCACCACTATAGGAAATAATAGTGAATATCATTTTTTCTAAATCCATATTTACCTCCTTTTACTCCTTAATCCTCTCTGCTATTTTGACAAATGGAAAATATATTAAAATACCAATAAAGATATTAAATATCTGCAACAAAGAACCTGTTATCGAACCAGTAATTAAAAACCCACTTATTATGGGAGGTGTTCCCCAGGGAACCATAGCAATAGTTTTGGGTACAAGACCAGTTAGAATTGCAAAATAACTGCTGAGAGTTAAAATAAGTGGTGTGAAAATAAATGGAATCAAATAAATGGGACTCATTACTATTGGTAATCCATATAAGATTGGTTCATTAATATTAAAAACTGACTGAGTAGAACTCAATTTCATTAGATCTCTTTTTCTTTTAGAATTTGAAAATAAATAAATAACTATTAATAAACTAATTGTTGTCCCACTACCTCCCATATAAACAAAAGAATCAAAAAATGGTTTGGTAAAGATATTGGGAACTGTCAAATTATTACTAACAGCCTGAATATTTTCCTGTAAAGCTGGCAGATATAGAGCCTGAATTACTGGTTCTAAAATATTTGTTCCATGTAAACCTAAGAACCAGAAAAAATGACCTATAAATACAATCATTAAAGCTGTACCTAAATTATTGGCTAATCCCATTAAAGGTAGTTGGATTAATCTATAAATTTCTTCAATAATATTTTCAATTCCAAATGAGGCAAAAACTATTCTCATTAGAGAAAAAATTAAAAAAATCATGATTGTGGGAATCAGGGCAAAAAAGTATCTATTTAAAATTGGACTCATGGTCCCTTCTTCTTTTTTCTTCTTGATTTTTATGATATTCATCATCTTTACATAAATTTCAGTTGCTAGGATAGCTACTAAGATAGCAACTAAAAGTCCGGAAGCATCGAGCCACTGAAAGGGAATAGTCAGACCATCTTTTCCTGACTGAATAATAGTAATTATAAACGCTGAAAAAGAAATTAAAGCTGCTAATAAAGGATCGGTGTCATAAGAATCAGCCAGGTTGTAACTGATTGAAAAAACAATCAAAAGTGACATAATTGCAAAGGTCCCACTGTAGATATAAATTGAAAGTGAAGTCCATTCGGGACCAAATAAACTAGCCATAAAATTTTGGTATTCCATAATCGGAAAATTATTAATTAGAATAGCCAAAGAGCCAATAATCGCCAGCGGCATGATTGAAATAAAAGCATCTCTAATAGCGATTAAATGTCTTTGAGAACCTAATTTGGAAGCTACAGGAACAAATTTATTTTCCATTAATCTCATAAATTTATTCAGCATCTATATCACCTTTTTGTCTAAAAGAGTTAAAGCCTGGTTTAAAACTGCCTTACCATTTAAGGTTCCATATTGAATGCTATCTATTACAGCAAACTTTGCCTGGGTGTTTTGATAATCTCTTTCTAAATTATTTAATAAATACTTTACCTGTGGGCCAAGTAAAATTAGATCAATTTTTTTACTATAGTTTTTCAATTCTGATTGAGCAAGTGCTTCAATATTTATTTGGATATTATTTTCTGCAGCAATATTTTTCATTTTGGAAACTAATAAACTTGTTGACATCCCAGCAGTACAAACCAAAACTACATTTTCCATCCTTATCCCACCTGTCATTTAATTTATCATTAAATCAATTTTCATCAACATTATTCTTGTTTTTAGAGTTTTCCAAAAAGCTCTGAGCAATAAATGCTATCTCATCCTGAGGGATTTTTACAGCATATTCTTTTTCTAAAAACAGCATCTTTTTTTCTACCTGGTCAATAAAAGACTGGTTTGTACTCAGATAATCATTTAACTGAGCAAAAGTTTTTCCTATTTCACCCTGGAGCAATTTTTCTATTAAGAAAATTATATGCATCAGGATCCCGATTTTTACATCATTATCAATTTCCAGTTTGGCTTCATTTAAAATTGAATCAATAATATTTTTGCACTCATTAACAATTTTACTGCTGTTAAGTTTTTCTAAATGTTCACCTAAAGAGTTTTTTATTTTATTATAACTATCCAGATTATCCATTTTAGTGTCAAATTGATTAAAGGCTTTACCTGAAAGAATATCAACAGCTGGTATAAATGGTATATCGGCCTTTTTAATATCAACGGTACTGACAACTGCCAGTAAATTATAATTTTTTTGGTACTCTTTTATTTTATTAATAAAGTTATCATAATCTATGATATTGAGAGATATTATTTCTAAATTAGCAGCCGAATATTTATCTGCAATAATTTCCTTTAATTTACTGGAAGCCCCTTCTCCTGTAAAACAGGCTGTAATAATTAAATTTTTGCTCTTTTTAGCTTGAACTTCAGCCTTAACATCTGTAAAGATATCATTTTTAGCAAGGGCTTTATTTCTTTTTTGAGTAATATAATTGAGAGTATTATTATTTATTTCTTCGATACTCTGACCAAGTATTGCCTTCCTGCAGGCATCAATAACTATTGGGGTACTCACCATATCAATTATTTTTATTTTTCGATTATTCTTTACTTCCATCATCTCTGCAAAACCAGTTAGAGAACCCATATCTACTAATAATAAAATATCTCTATCTTTAGCATTTTTATTGATTTCAGTACTGCAGTGTTCAAAGAACTTCTCTGCGTCCATATCTAAAGGCATATCCATCCCAACAGCAAAGTTCTCTCCCAAAAGTTTATTTGCTACATCTGCCATGCTTGTTGCAGTAGAGTTCCCATGCATCAGAATATAAACTGCTACCTTTGATTTGCATTTGTTTTTGCTCTGATAGGGATTTTTTATTAAAAACATACTGATATAACCAATTTCATCTAAGGGAGTTTCTATTTCAAATTTTTTATCTATTAATGAAGCTGCTTCAATTGCAGTCATAAACTCCTGAAAATGATTAATCCGAATGTTATTTAATTCAGGATGATATATTTTTTCACCGGCCTTAATTCTTTCTATACTCTTCTGCAAATGCAGAGCTAGAGCCAGAAATATTTTTTTATCAAATTTTCGCTGTAGCTTTCTGGAAGATAACTGTAAAATATCTTCAGTGATTTCTATAATTTCATTTTCCACAATTTTATTTATATCTGATTTATTAATAATATTTGGTAGTGATTCCAGGTGTTTTTTAAAGTGAGCCTCAATATCAATATTTAATATCTTTTGAATTTTTTCTTCATTCATATTTTCCTGACGAAGACTATTTAATTTATCTTCTATAACATCATAAAATAATTTTCCAGGTTTTGCTGTTCCTACTTCATTTTTAGTATCTGAATCTAAATTCACTATTTTATTTTCTTCAGAATAAGAAAATTCCAGTACTTCACTCTGGCCTTTAAATAAATTTTCAACCTCCGAACGTTTGTGATGTAGATTAAGAATCCCCTTTTGCACATGTTCTGGAATATCTTCCTGGGAAATTAATATATATTTATTATCAGAAGTTTTGTAATTCAAAAATGATTTAGCACCTGCTAATTGAATATCACTTGCCAGCTGGCCAATGTTATTCGGGCAGTCATACAATAAAAAAGAAACTAGAGAATTCCTGTCAATATAAATGCTTTTACCTATATTCTTTGATTCCTCTTTTAAAAAGTTTTCGATCAGCCTAAATCTTTCTTTTAAACCTCTATTTTTTAAAGAAGGTAGTTTAATTACCATTGGAATTCTACGGACAAAAGTATTAAGTAGAAATGAACCCGGTTCTTCAGTAGTTGCTGCAATTATTTGCACCTGAGCGGTCATCTTTTTTTCACTTTCTCCCAGTGGGCGAAAATGTCCATTATCAATAAAAGTAAACAGCATCTCCTGTCCCTGTGGAGGCAGTCGATGGACTTCATCCAAAAATAATACTCCCTGATCAGCTTTTTTTAGTAAGCCATCTCGATCCTTGTTGGCACCGGTATATGCACCATTTTTTACTCCAAAAATTTGGGAAATCAATAACTGTGGATTATCCGAATAATCAGCACAGTTAAACTGGACAAAAGGAGCATCTTTTGCAATCATTTCCGAATCAACAGCAAAACCATGCATTAAATTTGCAAACATAGATTTGCCAACACCAGTTTCTCCTAAGAGTAAGGTGTGGAGACCATTTGGAGGATATAAAATAGCTGCTTTTGCCTGCTGAATTTGATTTTTCAAACTCCCCTTAGCCCCGATAATTTCATCCAATTTACTTTTTTGATTTATATAATTAGCTTTTAAATCAATATCTCTATTTACTGTTTTTTTAGTATTTTTATGATTGGCACCTGACTTTAATTTATATAGAACAGGTCTTCCCTGAATTTTGACCAATCTCTCATCTCGATATAATTTATTTAAATAGCGACTAATATTTGCTCGGTTAGAATCGAGTTCATCTGCAATCTCAGCTGCAGAAACTCCTTCCTGCTGCTCATTCATATTTTTTAGAAACTGATAAACTTTTTCAATTTTTTTAATTTGAATCACCTCCAGCAGAATAATTTAAGATTGTTAAGATTTCATATTATATAATAAGACAAAATAATTAAATTTGCAATTTTTTTAATTAAATATATTTTTTTGCATATATTTTTGTGAGTTTGCTCTATCTGGCATAATACTTGCATATTATATAGTGTGAGGATAATTAATATCTTTTAAGGGGGATAATATGTTCAAAATAAAAAATTACTTAAACAAAGTTTTATCAAATTTTAAAGTTCGAACAAGATTACTAGTTTTCTTTTTATTAGTTAGCATTATTCCAGTTGTAATTATCGGTTACTTCTCCTATAATAGTGCCAGAGAAACAATTGAAAATAAAATATCTCATTATACTGAGCAATTAATTCAACAAAGTAGCATCAATTTAAATAATAATTTAGAAAAGATCGAAAAAAATTCTACAATGATCATCTCAAATCGAGATTTAATGCAGAAAATATCTAAACTAGATTATGAAGATGATTTTGACGAATTAATGGACATCAAAGATGTTGATAATCAACTCAACTCTATTGTCTAGTCAAATAAAGAAATTGAAGGAATAATTATTTATCGACCGGAAAGTTCAAATTTTTCTACCTTCAATGAAGATATTACGGAAATAATTGAAACTGATTTTTCTCAAAATCAGTTTTACAAATCTGCAGTTCAAAATAAAGGAGATTCAATCTGGGGACATAAGCTAAACAATAATGAAAATTTTTATCTGATAAAATCTTTAACAAGTGTCAACACTTTTAATACAATTGGAGCACTGGTCTTTGTTTTAAACACTGATATCTTTGCAGATCTATATGAAAATATTAATATTGGCGAAAATTCTTTATTAATGATAACTGATCAAAATAATAAACTGATTTCTATCTCTGATACTAAAATCGGGGAGAAAAAGAAACAATCGCTTTTAAATATCTCTCAAGTATTAAATCTGGATAATAACAGCTATATATCTGAAGAAAATAATAGTTTAATAGCTTATGATCAATTAAATAATAGCTGGAAACTAATCGCCCAAATACCAATGGCCTCTCTTTTAAAAGAAATCCATAATAATAGAAACTTTATTTTGATTATAGCAATCTTATGTATTTTAGTTTCAATAATTATTGCAGGACTTGTTTCTAAAAATTTTTCTGTTTCAATTGATAAAATTGTTGATTCGCTAAATAAAGTGGGGGAAGGTAAAGTTAATACGAAAGTTGATATTATTGGTAAAGATGAGTTTGCTGTTCTAGGTAATAGCTTTAATAAAATGACTGCTAAAATAACTTCCCTGATTAAAAAGAGCAAAGATACTGCTGAATCAGTAATAGATAATTCCAGTCAGGTAAATGAACTGGCAAATACTTCTGAAGAAAATTCTATACTTATTTCAGAGTCAATTAATAGTATTGCAGATGGAGCAGTAAAACAGGCCGAGGAAGCTCAGGCAGCAACAGATATGATGAAAAACTTATCTCAAAAAATTGAAGATGTAAATCTTACAATAGAGAACATGAATCAGTTAACAGATAATATTAAAAATACCAGCAGCAGTGCAAATACAACCGTTAAAAGTTTAAAAGCAAAAAGCAAAAACGCTGCAGATATCTCGGATAAAGTAATTAATGATATTCAAAATTTGAATGAAAAAGCTCAAAAGATTGACAGTGTAATTAGTCTAATTGAAGATATAAGTGAACAGACTGATCTTTTATCTTTAAATGCTTCTATCGAAGCTGCTAGAGCCGGAGATGCCGGGAGGGGTTTTGCAGTTGTAGCTGCCGAAATACGTGGTTTAGCAGAAAAATCGTCTGAATCTGTAGAGGTAATCAAAGACATAATAAAAGATATTACAATGGAAAGCAAAAAATCTGCTGCAGAGGTTGAAACAGCTAAAAAAGTTTATTTAGAACAGCATCAGTCTGTAGAAAAAACCGAAACTGCTTTTAAAATGATTAATCAAAAATTAAATCAAATAGTTTCCTATATCAAAAACCTAGATAATTCTGTAGAATCAATCAATAAATATAAAAAAATGAGTTCTGAACAGATAGCTGACATAGCAGCAATTGCACAGGAGTCATCGGCCACAACAGAAGGAGTTAATTCTTTAAGTGAAAAACAAAAAAATTCTGCTGATAAATTGACAAATGTCTCAGAAGAATTAAATCAAATTATTAAAGAGTTAGAAAAAGCACTTAACTTATTTTCAATTTAAACAATAGTCATTAAGCCCTGAAATTTTCAGGGCTTATTTTTCATTCTTGACCTTGAGCCTTTAATTGCTAAAGATTTTCTATATTTGGCAACAGTTCTCCTTGAAATATTAAGCTCATAACGTTCATTAAATATCTCAACTATTTGGGAATCACTCAATGGTGATTTTTTATCTTCATTTTTTATTAATTCAACTATTATTGCCTTAATGCTTACAGAAGATAAATTGTCAATACCACTGTTAAAAAAGATTTTAAAAGGTACTGTGCCGTGAGGAGTCTGAATATATTTATTCGTTGTAGCTCTACTTACTGTAGATTCGTGCATTTCTATATCATCTGCAACCTCCTGCATGGTCATGGTATATAAATATTTAAAACCATATTCAAAAAAATCATATTGTTTGTCAATAACTGTTTTTAAAATTTTAATAATTGTATTTTTTCTCTGTTCAATGCTTTTTATTAACCATAATGCAGATTTATATTTTTTTTGCAGATATTCTTCTACTTCAGAGTCATTACTGTTTTTTAATAAATTTAAATAATAAGAACTAATATTTAAATTAAAATCATTATTATCAGCAATTATTTGATAACCTGTTTCTGTTCTTTCTACAATTAGATCTGATTTTACATATTCCGCACAGGGGTTAACAGAATTTATTGCTTCTTCGAGATCTAAATTTCTAATTTTATGATAAATTTCTTCAACTTTTTCCATTTTCTTTTCTGTACTTGAATCATAAAATATTTTTGCTATCTCTTCAATGCCAAGGCTAAGTTCACCTTTGTGATCAAGATTACCAACAATAAATTTTCCTAGCTCCAGTTCTTCTTCTTTTAAAACTTCAAAAAGTTGTTTTTCTATGCTTTCACAAAAATGTGGACTATAAGCAATAAAATTTTCATAATTTATAGCTTCTTTTTTTATTCCACTGTAGCTAGAATTATTATAGCCAGCCTCTATATTTTCCATTATTTCTAATAAAGGATTTTCTTTTGCCTGTTCATTAATAAATTCTTCTAATTCTACACTGTTATATTGTAATATTTTAACTGCCATTTGCAGTTTTGGGGTCATTACCAATTCCTGTTTTGCCTTTAAATCAAGATTAATATCTAACTGCATCATTTTTCTCCTTGCAAAACTTAGTTTTTTGAATTTTTTAAATAAAATAAGCAAAAAGAAAAATTAGAGCTCCTAACTAAATTAGCAGCCCTAATTTATCATTGATATAGTTATTTAAATTAATTTATTCAGCTAACTCAAGTGCAATCTCCATCATATCAGTAAAGGTCTTTTCTCTTTCTTCAGAAGTAGTTTCCTCTCCAGTTACTAATGAATCACTAACTGTTAAAATACTTAATGCATCTACTCCATACTTAGCTGCCAGAGTAAATAGCTCAGCTGATTCCATCTCTACACCTAAAACTCCATATTCTTTCCACTTTTTCCAGGCTTCCTTGTCATCATTATAAAAAGCATCTGAACTTAAAATGGTACCTACTTTAACATCTGTACCTTTTTCTTCAGCTACCTGATAGGCCTTTGATAAAAGTTTGAAGCTGGCTGCTGCTGCAAAATCCTTACCATCAAAACGCATCCTATTTAAGTTGGAATTACTGCAGGCTGCTTTCGCCAGGATTACATCTCTTACTTTGGCTTCTTCATTAAAAGAGCCACAGGAACCAACCCTAATCAGATTTTTCACTCCATAATCTCTAATTAATTCGTTAACATAAATTGAAAGTGAGGGCATTCCCATACCTGTTCCCTGGGTGGAGACTCTTTTGCCCTTATAAGTTCCTGTAAATCCATACATTCCTCTAACATCATTATATTGTTTTACATCTTCTAAATAGTTTTCTGCAATAAATTTAGCTCTCAGTGGATCTCCAGGCAGCAGAATTGTTTCTGCAATT
>Ga0247721_100317_pt1 | contig 17060 bp, 17 predicted proteins | sample MSEWel2017_08_16_FD_189089 | JGI IMG/M metagenome (GOLD analysis project Ga0247721, IMG submission 189089) | Subsurface sediment microbial communities from gas well in West Virginia, United States - MSEEL Well Study Marcellus 3H_2017_08_16 | ecosystem: Environmental > Terrestrial > Deep...
ACTGGGTTTTGATCCTCTCTGGTTTGCTTTAATTGTTTGTGTAAATTTGCAGATGTCCTTCCTTACGCCACCCTTTGGCTATGCTTTGTTCTATTTTAAAGGGGTGGCGCCCCCTGGAGTGGAATTAGGCCATATTTACAGGGGGATTGTCCCTTTTGTACTTTTGCAGGTGATAGGGTTGATATTAATTATGATTTTTCCCGAGCTGGTTACATGGTTGCCCAATTTTATAATGAACTGACAAGGAGGTTCGTATGATTCGGAAATTAACAAAGTTTTTTGTTAAACTGGTTCAAAGATATTTGCCCGACCCATTTTTGTTTGCAGTGGTTTTAACGTTTGTAGTGTTCTTGTTGGGGATAATTATAAACAAACAATCCCCGTTAGATATGGTGAAATATTGGGGGGAAGGATTTTGGAACCTTTTAACTTTCTCTATGCAGATGGTATTGATTTTAGTGACAGGTTTTGTACTGGCAAATAGTCCGTTTATTAAAAATATTCTAAAAAATATAGCAAAAGCTATGAAAAGCCCTGCACAGGCTGTTATGGTCACCACTTTTGTTGCCTTAATAGCAGCATGGATAAATTGGGGTTTTGGCTTGGTCATTGGGGCTTTAATTGCTAAAGAAATGGCAAAAACTGTAAAAGGTACAGATTATAGACTTTTGATAGCAAGTGGTTATATCGGTTTCTTGGTGTGGCATGCTGGTTTGGCAGGTTCTGTTCCGCTGACTATTGCCACTTCAGGGCATTTCTTAGAAGGTCAAATGGGGATCATTCCCACCTCAGAAACGATTTTCTCTATATTTAACCTGGTTCCTCTGATTATTTTGATAGTCACTCTCCCTTTTTTAACAAGATTTATGGCTCCACCTAAAGAGGAGACTTTTGAAATAGATCCGGAAATACTAAAAGCTGAAGAACAGGATACTATTAACGAAGCAAATGAAACTCCTGCTGACAAACTTGAAAACAGTGTGATTATTTCAATGTTGATAGGTATAATGGGGCTGGCTTATATTGTATTTTATTTCGCAACAAACGGTTTTAAATTAAATTTAAATATAGTGAATTTTACCTTCCTGTTTTTGGGTATATTACTCCACAAGACTCCAAGACGTTATCTTCATTCACTCAATAATGCGGTAAAAGGTTCTGCAGGTATTATCTTACAATTCCCTTTTTATTCAGGAATTATGGGTATGATGATTGCTTCAGGTTTGGCCGCAACAATATCAGGATGGTTTGTGAGCATTTCCAGTGAAAGCACACTGCCTTTTTTTGCTTTTCTAAGTGCAGGTCTGGTTAACATTTTTGTTCCGTCCGGAGGAGGACAATGGGCTGTCCAGGGGCCGATTATGATTCCCGCCAGTATAGAGTTAGGAACACCCCTGGCAAAAACTGCGATGGCTGTCGCCTGGGGGGATGCCTGGACAAATATGATACAGCCTTTCTGGGCATTACCGGCACTAGGGATAGCAGGTTTAGGAGCAAGAGACATTATGGGCTACTGCGTGGTTGCCTTACTTTATAGTGGGGTTGTAGTCGGATTAACACTCCTGATCTTATAATGCTGAGGGAAAAAATGTTTACAGATGTTAACGGTTTAAAAATACATTATGATTTTAATGGAAAAATAGGTACTGATACCCCTGTTCTTTATATCCACGGAGCGGGAAACAGTTACCACTCATGGGTTAATCAGCTTGCAGCAGATATCAGGGGCTGTGTTCAGATAGCCCTTGATTTGCCGGGGCATGGAGACTCAGAAGGGTCTGGGTTTAAAAGTGTTGATGATTATGCAGATTTTGTGAAATTATTTGCAGATGCATTAGGCATAAGTAAATTTATCATAGCCGGTAATTCTATGGGTGGTGCCATTTCACAAACATTTGCCTTAAAATACCGGGATTATTTAAAAGGCATGGTTCTTATAGGCACAGGGGCAAAGCTGAGAGTTAAAAAAGAGATTTTAGAAGGGGTATTAAAAGGGGAGTCCTATTCAAATAAAGCCTACAGTAAAAAAACTGATTGTGAATTGGTAAAAGAAGCTGAAAAAGATTTTCACAAAACTTCTCCTCAAGTAAGACACGATGATTTTTATGCATGTGATAATTTTGATGTGATGGATCAAATATCCCGGATCAATATTCCCACTTTAATAATATGTGGAGAAGATGATGAACTGACTCCGGTTAAGTATTCTGAATATCTGCACAGTAAAATAAAACCTTCTGAATTAAAAATTATTTCAGAAGCCGGCCACATGGTTATGTGGGAAAAGCCTAAGGAAGTAAATGAAGCTATAGCTAATTTTGTAACTAATTTATAAAAGGAGTGTCAATATGGAAGATGTATATTTATTTGAAGCATTGAGAACGCCTTTCGGCTCTTTTGGCGGTTCTCTTTCAGATGTGCCGGCTACCGATTTGGCGACGACTGTTATCAGAGAAATCATAAAAAAGTATGATTTGCCAAGTGATGCTGTTGATGAAGTTATTTTAGGGCAGGTAATTCAGGGTGCCGCCAAACAGGCACCGGCAAGGCAGGCTATGCGCAATGCAGGTTTAAGTGATAAAACGCATGCCATGACAATAAACAAGGTGTGCGGCAGCGGCTTAAAATCCGTAATGCTTGCTGCCCAGTCTATAATGCTGGGAGATTCCGATCTGGTGCTGGCTGGTGGGATGGAGAGTATGTCTATGGCTCCTTATGCACTGGAAAAAGGGCGTTACGGCTATAGAATGGGCAATGGCAAAATAATAGATACTTTGATTGTTGACGCTCTGGAAGATCCATATTCCGGAAAGCACATGGGTGAAATCACAGAAGGGAGTATTGAGAAAAACAACATAAGCCGTGAAGAGCAGGATGAATATGCCATAAGGTCATATACACTTTCTCAAAAAGCCATCCAAAAAGGGATTTTTAAAGATGAGATCGTAGCAGTCACTAAAAAATCCAAAAAAGGCGATATTGTAGTAGATACCGATGAGGAACCCGGAAGAGGCAAAATCGAAAAAATCACAAGCCTGAAACCCGTTTTTAAAAAAGACGGTACTATTACAGCAGGCAATGCTTCCACAATAAATGACGGAGCAGCTGTACTTCTTGTGGGCAGTAAAAAAGCCGGAGAAAAATACGGATTGCGCCCTAAGGCAAAAATCATCGCTTATTCAACAAACAGTATACACCCCGATGATTTCGGCGAGGCCCCAATTGGTGCGATAGAAAAAATTCTGGCAAAATCAGGATTTAATAAAAATGATATAGATTTATATGAAATTAATGAGGCTTTTTCTGCCGTTCCTCTCATGGCAATCAAAAAACTCGGTCTTGAGTTTGATAAAGTCAATGTAAACGGCGGGGCTGTTTCGTTGGGTCATCCCGTTGGAGCAAGCGGAGGGAGGCTGGCTGCTACACTTTTGAGAGAGTTGATAGCAAGAGATAAAAAATATGGAATTGCATCACTATGTATCGGTGGCGGCGAATCCGTTGCTGTTTTAATTGAAAAAACTTAACGATTAAGGAGGGTTATGTAATGAACAAATTGTATAGCAATGCTAAAGAGGCTTTATCAGATGTCCTAAAAGACGGAATGTTGATTGCCGCCGGAGGTTTCGGGCTTTGCGGTATACCTGAGAATTTGATTAACGCATTAAGAGACAGTAAAGTTAAAAATTTGACAGTTGTCAGTAATAATGCCGGTGTGGATGATTTCGGTCTCGGTCTGCTGCTCCAAACAAGACAAATCAAAAAAATGATAGCTTCCTATGTTGGTGAAAACAAAATTTTTGAACAGCAATACTTAAATGGAGAACTGGAACTTGAGCTTGTCCCACAGGGGACACTTTCTGAAAAATTAAGAGCGGGCGGAGCAGGAATCCCGGGATTTTATACCAGAACGGGTTATATGACGAAACTGACAGAGGGTAAAGAAATAAAAAACTTTAATGGTGTGGATTATGTTCTAGAGGAAGGCATTGTTCCGGATCTTTCCATTATTAAAGGATGGAAAGCCGATAAAGCCGGAAACGTAATTTTTCGATATACAGCAAATAACTACAATGAGCCGGCAGCCAAGGCTGGTAAAATGACAGTGGTGGAAGTTGAGGAAATTGTTGAAGTTGGCGAGCTTGATCCGCATTGCATACACCTGCCGGGGGTATATGTGGACAGACTTATCAAAGGTGAAAATTACGAAAAACCTATCGAACAAATAACTACTTCGGATTCCGGAGTATCGGCAAAAGGGTTTAATGAGAAAAGGGAATGGATGGCAAAAAGAATCGTCAAAGAGCTGGAAGACGGGGCATATGTTAATCTTGGTATAGGTATGCCGACCCTTGTGGCCAACTATATCCCTGAGGATATTGAAATTACCTTACATTCTGAAAACGGACTTATGGGTATCGGACCGTTTCCGAAAAGAGATGAGGTTGACCCTGACCTGATTAATGCGGGGAAACAAACTGTCACTTTCAAAAAAGGTGCTTCATTTTTCGACTCCTCCGAATCATTTGCAATGGTAAGAGGGGGGCATATCGATCTTTCGGTTCTTGGAGGTATGCAGGTGAGTAAATACGGTGATCTTGCCAACTGGATGATTCCGGGCAAGATGGTGAAAGGTCCCGGTGGAGGAATGGATCTGGTCAGTGGTGTTAAAAAGTTAATTATAATGATGGAGCATGTAGCCAAAGATGGCAGCCCCAAAATACTGGATGAGTGCAGTCTTCCCTTAACTGGTAAAAACGTCGTCAATATGCTTGTTACCGATAAAGGTGTTTTTAAAATAGATAAAAATAAGGGTTTGACACTCATTGAAATATCACCGTACTCAGATCTTGAAGATATAAAAACGTCAACTGGTTGTGATTTCCACGTGGCCGATAACCTGACAGGAGGATAAGAATGAAAAACAAAACAGCGATAATAACCGGTGCTGCCAGCGGCATCGGTTTGGCCATAGCAAAAAGATTTGCAGAGGATAAAGCCAACGTCGTCATGGCGGATATTAATGATAAAGACGGCATTAAAGAAGCGGAAAATATAAAAGCATACTTTGTGAAAAGTGATTTAACAAAAAAAGAGGATTGTAAGGCTCTGATCGATAAAGCTTACAATAAATACGGCCGGATTGATATTTTGGTTAACAATGCCGGTATCCAGCATGTTGCACCGATTGATGAATTCCCCGAAGAAAAATGGAACTTTATTATAAGCCTGATGCTCACAGCTCCTTTCCTACTGACTAAATACGCATGGAATTACTTAAAGGAGAATAAATGGGGCAGAGTAATAAATATAAACTCAGTTCATGGGCTAAGGGCGTCAGAGTTTAAATCGGCGTATATTTCCGCAAAACACGGGCTTATGGGCCTTACCAAAACTGCTGCGCTCGAAGGGGCGCCATACGGCATAACGGTTAACTCCATATGCCCGGCATATGTCAGAACTCCCTTAGTGGAAAATCAGATAAGTGATCAGGCAAAAACACACAATATTTCCGAAGATGAGGTAATTGAAAAAATAATGCTGAAAAAAGCATTTGTTAAGAAATTAATCGAGCCTTCGGAAGTTGCAGAGATAGCCTCGTTTCTTTGCAAGGATGCTGCTTCTACAATAACGGGGACATCCATAACCGCCGACTGCGGATGGACTGCAAGCTAATATATATAGAATGTATCAGTACCTCCTGAATTACCAATATTTGGTTGCTCCCTCTCCGTACATTCTTTGGTGCTGACACTATATGGTAATTTAATTAGAAGGTTAGGAGAGGGATCATTTGAGAAATGGGAGCTTTGAATAAGTACCCCACCTATCCTCCCCTAATTTAGGGGAGGAACTTAACTCCCCTCCTATCAAAGAGTTAGGAGGGGCTGGGGGTGGTAAAATTTATAATGGTTCAATTATTCAAAGCTCTTGAAATGCTCTGAGCCAAGCAGATTTAGACAGCATTTTTAACAGAAAACGATAGTTGAAATATAAACTATGCGTCGGATTTTTTCTCAATAAGACGCTCAAGATAACGGGATTTGATCTGCTGGCAGGCAAGCAGTCTTTTAACAGGGGGTAATTTCAATATAGCACCCAATAACGCCGCCATTGCTCTGTGAGAAAAAAGAACCCTGTTATCAAAAATCAGATGCTCAAGCCCGCCCCTTTCTATTGCCATCATAACAGATTTGTGCACGGAATTAACCGGGGTAATAACCTTTTTTTCACGCGATTTCATGGCAATACAGTTAAAAGGACATAATCTTACACAAACGCCACAGCCCAGGCATTTTTCACCATCAATATCTGCCTTTTTGTGCCGTGGCTTCTCGGGATCATTGGCAGAAACAAGAGTCATTGCCTCCACAGGGCAGACATCAACACACTTTCCGCATCCGGTGCAGTTATCATCGTTAATTTCCGGCATAAAGTTAGACGTATGTACCGGATTCATCAGGCCGAACTTTCTTGCAGCTACCATAGCTTCACAACAACATCCGCAGCAGTTGCAAATAAAAGAAACTTCCTGCTGAACATTCTCTCCGAACTGTACAAGATTATTCTCATAAGCTTCTGCAAGAAGGTCCAGCCCTTCTTTTTCGTCCACACGTCTTGCAAAACCGTGCCTGATCAGTGAATCCGCAACCGCTCCGAAAGTCATACAGATATCCATGGGTGCATCACAGTTTTTTCCCAAATGCTGCATTTTATGGCGGCAGTAACACATACTGACACCCATATGTTCTGCTGATTCAATGACTTTACTGGCTCGTTCAAAGTCGTATACAAACAGGGCATCGTTTTCAGGGATGGTTTGTTCATTAACAAAAGTGCGTCCCAGGTGGGTCTCACCATTCACAAAAAGAGCCTTTATAAAATCATCTTCAACCGTTATATACTGATAAAAAAGCTCACTTAACAATTTCTGATCGATGTCACCCCTCGTGCGCATCATTGAAAACTCAAAAAAACCGGCCATAGGCGGTGGAAGCACATAATATTTTCCCCCTTTGATCATCATATCAATCAAAAGCGCCCTGTCAGCAAGACTTTCAAGTGTTATGCCGGCCTCAGCTTCAGAAACCTTCCATATATAGGCTGCCTTTTTAGCAGTAAACGGCTTGACAGGAAGCTGTGCCATCAGTGAAGCTTCCTTTTCATTCATAAGTACGGATAAAATTTTATACAAATATTCTGACGGAGGGGCACCCTGGGGAAATCTGTTCAGCCTGTTTGTAAGCTCGGCAAAACCTTTACGTGCAGTCAAATGTGCCATTTGGCATTTCCTTTTTGAAAACTTCTATAAAACAATAACATTTAAAGTAAATATTTAAAATATTTTAGTTAAAAATTTGAATTTCACAATAAGATTCATCAATCGTTTATCCGGCATATTTTTATTTTTTTCAAAGACTTATTGCTTTTTATTATATGATTGATTATAATTCCTGTTTATTTAAGATCAGGAGGCAAATTATGATACCAATGCTGGATTTGAAAAGAGAACTAGCAGACATAGGAGACGAAATAAGCAAAGCTGTTGATAAGAGTATAAAGGAAACAAAGTTTATTTTGGGCCCCAATGTCAAAGAGTTTGAGAAAAAAGCAGCGGATTATCTTGGCTGCAAATACACTGCAGGCGTTGCAAGCGGCACAGATGCCCTTCATCTTGCATTAAGAGCTTCCGGAGTAAAAGAAGGCGACGAGGTAATCACAACGCCTTTTACCTTTATCGCAACAGCCGAAGCCATTGTATACTGCGGCGCAAAGCCTGTCTTTGTAGACGTCGGTCATGAAAGCATGAATATAGACCCGGAACTTATAGAAAAAAGTATCACAGCAAAAACAAAAGCAATCATTCCGGTACACCTTTTCGGCAACCCGTGCAAAATGGACAAAATTAAGCAGATTGCCGACAAACACAATATCATGATTATAGAAGACTGCGCCCAGTCATTCGGGGCTACTTACAAAAATAAACAAACGGGGAGTCTCGGAGACATAGGCTGTTTCAGCTTTTTCCCCAGCAAAAATCTGGGGTGCTACGGTGACGGTGGTCTGATTTCAACAAACGACGAAAAGATATATAACGATATAATGGCTCTGAGAAACCATGGCTCATACGAAAAATATTACCACGACAGAATAGGGTTCAACTCAAGACTGGATGACATTCAGGCGGCAATTTTGAATGTAAAAATCAAATATATCGACAAAGCTAACGAGGACAGAATCCTTGCTGCTGAAAAATATAAGGAAATTATGCAAAACTTTGTTTTTTACCAGCAAGTTGAGGGTAGGTCAAAACATGTATACCACCAGTTTACCATCAGAAGTGACAAAAGAAACCAAATTATATCAGAACTCCAAAAGCACGAGATAGGTTCGGCCATCTATTATCCGGTACCTCTACATCTTCAAAAAAGCTTTGCTTCTCTGAATCATAAAGAGGGTGATTTGCCGGTATCGGAAAAACTTGCAGAAGAAGTACTTTCTCTTCCGATAAATCCTTATCTGGAAGATGAAGAAATCACAGTTATCAGTGAAATAGTAAAGTTAGCAGCCGGAAAATAAAAATGTCCTTAGGCACTAAAATCGGTCTTACACTACTTTTTTATATCATCAGAATCTACGCATGGACTTTGAAATTCAATTTTGTATACCTTTCCGATGATTTTTATAATGATAAAAAAAAAGTTATTGCCATATGGCACGGTCAGCTTCTTCCTTTACTCCTGTCCTATAAAAGCGGGCAAATTGTGACAATCGTATCAAAGAGCAAAGATGGTGATATTGCTGATTTTTTTCTCAAAAAACTGGGCTACAAAACAGTAAGGGGCTCCTCCTCCAGAGGCGGAACTGAAGCTCTTATGAACGCTGCCAATTTAATGGAAAGTGGATTAGATGCTGCTGTTACAATCGACGGCCCGAAGGGGCCGAAATATTCAGTAAAACCAGGTGTGATATATCTAGCAAAAAAAGCCCGTGGCGAGATCATCCCTGTTGTATGCAGTGTGAAATGGTACAAAAGGTTTAACAGCTGGGACAATTTCATTCTTCCCGCTCCGTTTTCCAAAATCAACATATACATCGGCAAAAATTTACAAGTAACAGAATCCATGGACAGAGAAACAATAAACAGCGAAACAAGTATTTTAAGAAAAAAAATGCTGGAGCTGACTAGTGTTTATTCTAAAGATTTTTTATAATATTTTTATTTATTTACTGATTCCTTTTGCACTGCCGGTGGGATATATTTTTGCTTATAAAAAAGGTGAACAGGATTCATATTTCGAACGTTTCGGTTTTATCAGACTAAAAGGCAAACACAAAAAGTCCGTATGGTTTCACTGTGCAAGTGTGGGGGAAGTAAAAAGTATAAAGTCACTTGTGGATGAAATAAGAAGCACATACCCTGATTACTCTATTGTTTGCTCTACAATGACTGCTACCGGAAAGTCTGTGGCAGACGATTACCTGAAGCCGGACGAAGCGTTTTTGCTGCCCATAGAAAACAGTATCGCAATAAAATATTTAATCGATGTACTGAACACGAAAATTTTTTTTATTGTCGATACAGAACTCTGGCCCAATCTTATAAATTCTGCACATAAAAGATGCAAATTATGTATGGTCAACGGCAGAATTTCCGATAAAAGCTTCAAAACATATAAGAGGTTTTCATTTATTTTCAAGCCGCTCTTAAAACATTTTCAGACTATATTTGTAAAAAGTAACGCCGATTTAGAAAAATTTTCAAAAATTACCGGAATAAAGGATAATATTATAAATACTGGCAACATAAAATTTATGCAGCCGACTGAAATAACATTGTCACGAACCGGTAAAATGCTCCAAAATAAAAGACTTTTCCTGGCAACAAGCACGCACAGTGGTGAAGAGGATATTATTTTCAAGGCATTCAGTCAGTGTGATAATAAGCTGGATCACCTTATTGTAGCCCCCAGACATATTAACAGGGCTGACTCTATTTGCACCGAAGTTGAAGAATACGGATATCAGTGCGGTAAATTAACGAAATCAAATAGTGTCAAAAACTTCCCGCACGTAATCGTTGTGGATAAGCTTGGATCACTTGAAGAACTCTACTGTATTACCGATAAAATCTTTATCGGTGGGTCCCTGATTAATATCGGGGGACATAATATATTCGAAGCTTTACAATTCCGGAAATATATATCAACCGGGCCTCATATGCAGAATTTCCAGGAAATAATGGATATTGCCCGGGAATTTGAGGTTGTAAAAGTTATCCAAAATGAGCAGGATTTAGTTGAATATATAAATAATGATTATGATAAAAAGAGCAACTTCGATTTGTTCTTTCAGAAATTAAAAGAATCGAATAAAAATAAAATAAAAATGATTTTAAAAGAGATACCCGATGAAAACAGCAGTAAAACTGATCAGTAATTTTTTCAAAACTAAAGACTGGCAGACACTTAACAGGTATGGCAGACGAATAGGATTACTCTCATATTATATCCTTAGAAACAGACGCGGTGTTGTGGCAAAGAATCTTGAAATAACAACGGGCAAAAACGATAAAAAATTACAAAAAAGCGTATTCAAAAACAACTTTACATCTTTTATGGAAATATTTTTTGCTCCAAATATTAACGAACAGTTTATTGTGAACAATGTTGAAATAGATAATGAGAAGGATATTCGGGAATTTATAAGAAAGAATAAAAAATTTGTACTAGCAAGTGCACATATAGGAAGCTGGGAACTGGCTCCACCTATCATGTCAAAGGTATTCAAAATAAAAATTGCCGTCATTGGCAGACGTATAAAAAACCCGTATGTCGATTCACTCGTGGCGGATTTGAGAAGTTCCGGCAAAGTTGAATACCTGCACCATAGGAATATCACCAACGATATTTACGAATACCTTGAAAACAATACTCCCATAGGTGTACTTCTGGATCACAGTGCAACGAAAAAAGATTCAATTTATGTCGATTTTTTTGGTTTAAAACCCACCTTTAATGCCGGCATACCTGCAATCTGTATCAGGAAAAATATTCCCGCCCTTCTCTGCTTCTGCATACGTGAGTCCGGAAAAATAAAACTGATCAGCTATCCTCCTGTTTACCCCGATTCACAATTAAAGATTAAAAGCCGTCTCAGGAAATTCGCAAAAGAAATAAATACAATATATGAAGACATTATAATGAAGTATCCTGATCAGTGGTTAATGCTGCATAAAAGATTCAAAAGACTGGAGCAGAGTGATGACAAAAAGACCGATAGTATTTATCGATCGTGACGGGACACTGAACAAAGAGGCCGGATATATAAATCATATAGATAATTTCCAGCTGTATCCTTTTATATATCAGGGAATACGTCTGTTGAATCATTTTGATATACTCTCTGTTATCATAACAAATCAGGCCGGTGTCGCACGTGGCTATTTTACAGAAGGTTTTTTAAAGGAGGTGCATAATAAGATGTTTGACATACTGGAAAAAAACGGCGCTTTTATTGACGGGCTTTATTACTGTCCTCACCATCCTTCTTCAAAACTGGCTGAATATGCTGTCGAATGCGATTGCAGAAAACCCAAAACCGGAATGCTGGAACAGGCTGTAGAAGAATTGTCACCAAATGTGGATACGGAAAGAATGTATGTCATAGGTGATAAGTTCAGCGATGTAAAAATGGGTAACAATTTCGGATGCAGAACAGTTATGGTAAAAACCGGTTATGGAAGAGGTGAGTTAATGTCCAAAGAGGAAGATAGACCGAAGCCTTCGAAAATCGAAAAAAATTTTCTTTCCGCAGTTTTATGGATAATCAAGGACATTAATCTGAATGCCTTTTAGGATTCTCCGATAAGTTTTGCCATAATAGCTTTCTGGGCATGCAGTCTGTTTTCCGCCTCATCGAAAACAACCGATGCATCGGACTCGAACACCTCCTCCGTAACTTCCTCTCCTAAATGTGCCGGAAGGCAGTGCATAAAAATGGTGTTCTTCCCCGTACTTTGCATAAGTTTTTTATTTACCTGAAAATCAGCGAATTTTTCCTTTCTGCTGTCTGCCTCACTTTCCTGCCCCATACTTGCCCAGACATCCGTATATATAACATCTGCACCTTCCACCGCAGTAAAAGGATCATTACTCTGGAAAATATTGGAACCGGTCTCTGCTGCAATTTTAACCGCCGCTTTAATATACTTTTCATCACATTCATAACCTTTCGGAGAAGCTATAACAATATCCATACCGAACTTTGCCGCTCCGATAACCCATGAATGAGCCATATTATTACCGTCGCCAACGAAAGCAACTTTCACGCCTTTAAGTTTTCCAAGTTTTTCGTATATAGTCAGGACATCAGCCATCACCTGACAGGGGTGCAAATCATCGGTAAGCCCGTTTATAACGGGGATGGATGCATTCTCTGCCAATTCTTCAAGCTTGGAATGCTCAAAAGTTCTTATCATTATACCGTCCACATATCTGCTTAGCGTCCGGGCTGTATCTTTAATGGATTCACCACGTCCTAACTGAATATCGTCTTTACTTAAAAATAATGGATAACCGCCGAGCTCATGTACACCTACTTCAAAAGAAACCCTTGTACGTGTGGAGGATTTTTCAAAAATCAGAGCCACCTTCTTGTCATCCAGAGGCTTTTTTGTATATACACCGTTTTTCATCTCATCAGCCAGCTTTATAAAATCAAGCAACTCTTCAGAACTAAAATCTTTTATCGTCAAAAAATCTTTCATCTAATCCTCCGACAGATCTTTAAGTGTTTTTTTTGTAAGCTCAAGACCGTAATCCAGATCATCCTTTGCAGTATTAAGCGGTGGATAAAACCTGACGGTATTCTCTCCTGCAGCAACAAGCAAAAGCTTATTCTCCGCAGCAGCTTTAATAAACTCCGTAGAATCCATACCTTTCAGGGACGCTCCAATCATAAGCCCCTCTCCTCTTATCTCGACCTTGTCTCCGAACAGTTTTTCAAGCTCTTTTTGAAGATATGCCCCGTTTTGCATTACCCCCTCAAGAAATCCTTCTTCCGTCATAATATCCATGACTTTGTTTGCAACAGCGCAAGCGAGATAATTTCCGCCGAATGTGGTAGCATGGGTACCGGGCTTAAAATAAGAAGAAGCTTTTTCTGAAGCGACCGTTGCACCAATCGGTACGCCGTTTGCCAATGCTTTGGCAAGGGTCATTATATCTGGCCTTATATCATAATGCTCATAAGCAAACATCTTCCCTGTCCGTCCCATACCGGTCTGAACTTCATCAAAAATCAGGAGAATATCTTCCCTGTCACAATAATCCCGAAGCTGCTTTAGAAACCCTTTCCCGGCTTTCTTCACACCACCTTCACCCTGTATAACTTCAAGCATAACAGCAACAACATCACCGTTATCAGCCAGGGTACGTATCGCCTCAAAATCCCCGAAAGGAACATGTTTAAAAAAGTCGGCCACAGGCCTGAAACCGTCTTTAACCTTATCCTGACCGGTGGCGGAAAGTGTTGCATAAGAACGGCCGTGGAAGGAGTCTTCCATCGTAATAATTTTATATCTAATCCCTTCATACTTTTTATTTCCGTAAATGCGGGCCAGCTTTATAGCGGCCTCGTTGGCCTCGGCACCGGAATTACAGAAAAAAACGTCTCCACCGAAAGACAATTCAGACAGTCTTTCTGCCACCCTTTGCTGCAACCGGTTTTCAAACAGATTGGAAGTATGTATCAATGTAGATGACTGATCACAGATAGCTTTTGAAATATCTTTATTGGCATGCCCGAGATTCACTACGGCAATACCGGAAGTAAAATCAAGATATTTTTCACCACTCTCACTGTATAGATAACATACGGAACCGCTGTTAAAACTTATCGGCATTCTGTTGTAAGTATTCATAATCCCGCCCATATTTACCTCCGTTTAAACTTTTATTGTACATATTTTGTTTTAAAAATCAATTTTTTATGTTGTGTTAATTTGTGTTATTCTATATATAAATCATCATGCTGCCAAAAACCAGTTTTGAAATTATAACAGAATTTATTGAACAAGCCGGGTTTAACACAGGTTTTACTGAAATTAATTTTCCACTGTCTTTCCCGGATTACGATTTAAGGCTTTCGGCATTTGAAGGCATTAACTATCTCCTGGGTGCCGCCACATCAGGCAACAAAAGTATAGGTTTTTTTCACTCACCTGTGTATTTTAATTTACGTAATTTTATTAAAAGTGAATGCATTTTCATAACCACAAGTCTGCCTGAAAATCTTTGTGTACCGGTAATTTTCTGTAAAAATATCGTTTCTTTTAAAAACAAGCTGACTACCGCAATCAGGGTTTCAGAAGAATCCCGGCTCCCGGTTATCCTCGTAATAAGCGAATCCGTACTTTTTAACTATTGTGAAATAGATGACTTTGAGTTTGATAATGAACGAATGACCCCCAATACAGACAAACGAAGTCTGAACATGAAAATTTCGGCTGAAAGTTTTCTTGATAATCTGGATATAGCCGAAGCACTCCTGTCAGCTTCTTTTGACAACAATTTTTCTTCCGGTGACACCATTTCATTAAACAATGAGCGAGGAACATTTTTCGACTATATCGTACCTAATATAAAATCACCTCAACTGGAATCCCTTGAAAAATGCTCAGAAATTTTTATATCCAAATCAGAGGAAACATTTTTTAAAATGCTCTGCCTTCATTACCCTCTGACTGTTAACTATCAACTCCTTACGGATGAATCAGAGGAAGAACTTGTACCGATACTATGCCCGGGCTGCCCTTTTGCTTTTATATTTTCACAGATCAAAACTGAAGACTATCTGGTTTTTACCGACATAAAATGCACTTCGCTGAGCAGGCATCTGAGCGTGGAAATCAGAGAGGCGGATTTTACAATTGGATTGGCTCATAACATCAAAAACAAGCTGCTTTTTATAGGAAATGTCAGCAATTTCAAATACCCATTAATTAACATTGCACGCGATGTTGAAATCATCCTGCTTAAAGATACTGATACCGCTCAGGAATTTTACCCCGAGGTAAAACTCCATAAACTGCATAAAACTGGTGTGACATTACCTTACAGCTGTAATAATATAAAAAAATACGGCCAAACAAAAATCAGCCCCAAAAAGTGCAAATGTCTGAAAAAAAATGAAAGTCCGAAATGCATTGACCAATCATTCTGCCCTGCACTTTTCAAAAGCGATGATATAATTTTGGTAAATGATGATCTCTGCACAGGATGCGGTTTGTGTAAAAATGTGTGTCCTTACGGAGCTGTAAAATGAACTATTGTATTAAAATGTTTGGGATTCACAGAAAAATTTTTGACAAAATAGCCAAGCTGCTTTTAAAAACTTTTGCCGAATCGGATTATTTTGTACAAACCCATTCCGGTGTACCTGAAAATTATTTCGCTCCATTAAAACTGACAATAAATATAATCGGAAGTCAGAAAAACACATTCAAATACATCTTTGTAGACTTTGATAATCTGTTAACAAACTCGGAAGCTGAAAACGACCTGATTTCCCCTCAAAAACTGGATTTCAAATATTCACCATTAGGTTTGCATTACTGGGCTATTACCGGTAAGCTTTTCCACGTAATCGAAGATATTTCCCCTGCATATATATCCGGATGCCTTCTGGAAGAAAAAATGGAAAAAGAACTGGCCTATTTCAGAAAATTCTCATCTTAAATATTTTTACCTGTAAAATTAAAGTTATTCCTCCAAATCTTTTTCGGAGAAAACAAAAGCCTCGAATCTGTAAACTTTTGTATCAGAATCCTTATATGCATCCACTGGAAGTCCGGCTTTTCTGCACATATTTTTCAGAAAATCTTCCACATTCCATCCGTATTCTGATGCAACCTGAGGCAGCAGAACGCCGCTGAATATCCCTTTTGAGATATACAGTCCATCCCGCCCGATCTTTATTTCATCAAAAGAAGACACAGGAACCATAGGGCTTAAAACAGAGATTTCAATGTCAATAAGGGAAAGCTCATTTTCAGTAAGAGGGGAAAAACGCATATCGTTAAAAGCCGACTGAGCAGACATCTCTGCCACATTTTCCACAATGTTTTTGTCTTCTCTGAAATTGCCGATGCACCCCCTGAGTTTCCCGTTCTTGTGAAGGGTAACAAAACAGCCGCTCTTAAAATTAAGCTCTTCGGGAATTTCATGTTTATTAGTAATTAACTTATTTTTATCAAATTTAGAGGTAATTGCCTCCCGAGCCGTTCTTATTAAAAACTTACAGGCAGTTTCAGATAATTTGAAACTCATTTTATCCCCCTCGATATGTTGAAAATTTGTTTAAAAAACATTCCTATGAAACTCTTGTGTTAAAACAAGTAATAACTTATCCTAAAAAAATATCCATCTTATCAAGATGTTACAAAAAAGGCTTTGTATTGTAACAACTTACAAAAATCAACAAAGAAATCAACAAATATTTGTTATTAAGTTGTTGAAAATCGACTGTAAAACTGCAAAAAACATTAATGACAAAACGCTGCATTCATATTGACTAATTTCTAAGCATACTCAATGAACTTCAATTCACTACCAAAAATGTCGAATTATTATTAACATTTTGTACACACACCTAATAAGAGCAAACTTCTAATATCCAAAACTTAATTATAGATTGCCTTATATTATTATTTTAAAGGATAAAACATCAAAATTCAATTTCATGATCCTTGGCGCCCTCCCATTTTTTTCACAGCATCATACCAAGTGAATGTTTATTTAACAATTCATCGATTGTAGGAGCTAATTTAGGCGGTTTGGGTTTTCGAAATCTAAATATTTCCTTAGCCATAATAAATGCCCTGCTAATACCATCTAAAAGAGTATAGTAAATAAATTTCGGTCGATCTTTTCTCTTATTCTTTTCCCTCTTAGAATTTGCAATTACCTGTTCTTTTAATATTTCATCCTCCTGTACCATTAACAGTATGCTCCAGGCCAGCATTGATGCTCCAAGCAATGACTTTATCGCATTAAAGTTGG
>Ga0247721_100318_pt1 | contig 17050 bp, 16 predicted proteins | sample MSEWel2017_08_16_FD_189089 | JGI IMG/M metagenome (GOLD analysis project Ga0247721, IMG submission 189089) | Subsurface sediment microbial communities from gas well in West Virginia, United States - MSEEL Well Study Marcellus 3H_2017_08_16 | ecosystem: Environmental > Terrestrial > Deep...
ATAAGTAGGGCTTATCTCCGGGGTAGACCTGCCTTAAAGTTAAATTAAAATAATGCTTTAAGGACAAAGAATATAAAAATAGAAATTGAGATACGGATATTTATATTTATATTCAAATCATCACCTCCTTTCTTTGCGTGGAAAATAGTGTGATGACAGGTCATTAAAACTGCCAAAATGAAGGCAGTTTTTTTTATTTTATGACACATATTCAATAATATCACATGATTTATGATTTACAAATGATAATCCACTGTGAATAATTTACTTTTTTAGAAAAATTATAATTAAAAATCAAGTATAATTTCCCTTCTCTAAAATATACTATGCAGCAAAGTATATTCCTATTCACCTTTCAGTATAAATATACGAAAAGATGGATAATAATTAAACTTAAAAACTATTTTTTCTATAGGTAGCAAATTAAATACCTTTCTAATACTAATATACAACAAAGAATAATATTTATGAACCCATTTGAACGAATTATTTTCCTCTATAGTGCACAGTTATGGATTTTCTTCTATAGTGGGGGAGATTTCATTAATAATATACACGCGAAAATTTGATTTGTCAGCATATATTAAAAATTAATTTTATTTTGAAGGAAAAAATCTTCGTAAAAGAGGAGAAAAATGAATAAAAATATAGATTTATTATATAGCGTTAATTTTTTAATTTAGTAAAAATAAAAAAATGTATAATACTTTGCAGGAGAATGGTATCATATGTGGTATTATATAAGTATGGAAGGGGAAATTTTTTAGAAATGAGTAGATACGAGAAATTATATGAAAAATTTAATAGAACTCCAACCCCTACAGGATTAAGATTTGCTGATGCCAAAAATTTATTATTTGCTTATGGTTTTGATATGAGGCAACCTTCTGGTGGGAGTAGTCATTACATATTTTTTCATCCCAGAATAGATAATTATCATATTACCATTGCTAAAGATGGAAATAAAATTAAACCTCATTACGTGCGGGAAACTGTTAAAGCTGTTGATAGAGTTAAAGAAGAATTAATTGGAGGTGAGTAGTTTATGACTAAAGAAGAATTACTAAAAAGAGAATACAAGACTGAAGTATATCCTATTGAAACAGATGATGGTAATACTAGTTGGGGAGCCAAAATTCCAGAACTACCAGGCTGTGGTGCTGGTGGTGATACTCCGGAGGAAGCTTTAAAAAATTTAGAGGATGCTAAGATTGCTTGGATTAGTTTTGCTTATGATGAAAACCGAAAAATTCCTAGCCCTAAAAAACCTAATAAGTATAGTGGTAAGTTTACTTTAAGGATTCCAAAATCTTTACATCGTGATTTGGCTGCTGCAGCTGAAGAAGAGGAAGAAAGTCTTAATAAATATGTTATGTTTTTATTAACTAAGGGTTTATATAAATCTCAAAGTGATAAACAGGATAAAAAAGAGATAAAAAATTCTTATCATATATATATGAATACTGTCAAACAAGAAAGTAAGGAGAATTGGGGAATTGATCTTCAAGATGATAATTCGGATGATTTTGAGAAAAGAATTTCCTTAGACATGTTTGATAGATTTAAGAAGGGTAAGTTGACAAACAAAGAACAAAGAAGGAGTATTAGAAGTGGAAACTATTAATTTTAGAGATTTATTTATGGAATTAAAAAATGTTGAATATAAAAATATAGGGATTTCTAGAGATATTATTGATAGTATAGAAAACGATAAAGAATTTTCAATAGAAATGAAGATGGAAGATAATTACAAAATTCAAGAATTAAATAAAAATCATGTTACTTTAGAATATAAAAGAAAAAAATATTTTATACCAGAATCTTTTTACGAAATAGAAATAATAATTACTGTTGATTATGATTTAGAATGTGAAGATCCTGATATAGATGAAGTTAAAAAAGAAATTGAACAAAACAAAAAACAATTATTATTACCTGTTACTACACAAGCCTCTTTATTAATTGCACAATTGACTAATGTAGATACTAATAAGATACCAGACTTTGATCCACCATTCTATAAGGGATAGAATTGATAGAAAAAAGGAGTGGTTATTTATGTTTGAAGTTAATATGGAAGGTTTTGATGAATTAGAAAAAAACTTAGATGAACTTCAAAGGAGAGCTGAAGAATTAGACGGAGAACATGAAATTAGATTAGATGAACTTTTAAATGAAACTTTTATGGCTAATTATACTAATTATTCTAATTTAGATGAAATGATTAATGGTAGTGAATTTGAGTTTGAAACAGAGAAAGAATTTGAGGAAATTTTAGAAACTGAAGAATGGGATACTTTTATAGGAAATAATTCAGTTTTTAACAATTGGGATGATATGATTGAAAAGGCTTCAGCGGAATGGACAGGTAAAAATTTAGGGTTATAATTTAATATAATTAGTTTATAAAATATAATAGGGGGTATTTATGGATATTAAAAAAACTAAAGAAATTGAAAAGTTGAAAAAAGAAAAGAAAAAATTAATAGAAGAATATAGTAATATATTAGAAGAAAAAAGAATTGAATCAATAAATAATGCGATAGATGATTTCGAAATTTTTTTTAAAGAGGAAGAATTTGAACTAAAAAATGATAATGAGTTTATTCATAATGCAATATATGGTGATTCAATTGTTAAACTTAGTATTCATGACCCGAAAAAACCTTTAATTGGATTTCAAGCTAGAATTGATTTATTAATAGATTTAACAGGATATGAGAAAAAGGAATATATAATTCCAATAGATTTTAAAGGGAAAAGGAATACCACAATGAGTCCTAACCCAAATGAAAAAAATAAACTAGTAGATAAAATTGAAGAATTAGAAGATAAAATATCTAATAAAGATAAATTAAAAACTAATTATGGTTTAGTAGAAAAATCAGAAGGAAATAAAAACCTTTTATCTAAAAAATATTCTCTATATAAAAATTTTAAGGAATTGCTTGAAGAAATATTTGATTAAGAGTATTTCATATAATTCAAAAGAAATTAAAATTTATGGTATCTATTTAAAATCTTCGCAAAAGAGCAAATAAGCGAAGAAAAAAGTCCAGGATCATCACCTGGACTTTAGAATTTCAGAGTAAATCAGCGTATTTTTGAGTTTTTTTATTTCTTAAAAAGGTAATTTTAATTTTTTTTAAAAAATTTTAATTTAATCTAAGAGCTTTATTTGGTCTTAGAAAGCTAATAATCGTCTATAATCAGGATTTATGCTATAACATCATAATGTTAAGCGTCTTGCAATACATTTTAAATAGGTTTATTATAGTAATTAGTATGTTTTACATAATTTTCAAACTTATATTTAAATGGAGTTGTTTTTTATGTCAAAGAAAAAAGGTAGATTTAGCAAATATAATGAAAGTTCAACTTATTCGAAAGCAGATTCAGCAGTCATGCTCTATTGTATAGAATATGAATTGCCTGTTGAAGTTGTATATATGGATAACACAAAAGAAGTGGTTAAAATCATTGAATTAAGTAGTTATGCAGTAATTATCAGGAACGAAGAAACAGGAATTGATTCAGTAGTGCAGAAACACGCTATTAAAAAAATTAACATTGAAGGAGATACTCAAAAATTCATTAAAGAATATAGAAAAGATATAGGATCATTAAGATAAAAATAAAAAAACTACATATAAAAAAACAATGCCCACTCAGTGCTGGAAACACTAGTGAGCTGACTGCCACTTCTCTAACAAGCAGCAGATTTGAAAAACTGTTAACTTCTTCACCAAGTCAACAGTAATAAACTTTATTAAGTTTGTCTTAATTATAGCAAATTAAGATGAAATTGACAAGAACTTAATAAAGAAAATTTTAAATCTAAGCCCTTGCCAGGAAGTTGGCAAGGGCTTTTTTGCGTTTATAAATACTTATATTTAAAACATTATAGTGTTAAAAACAATTTATATTTTTTTGATAAAAATTTAAAAGACATTTTATATATTTTAAAACAAAATAATTTTTGCTGGAAGTTAGAGGAATAATTCCAGGATAAAATAAAAAACTGCCGTCGGGTAGGGACCGACGTTTGAGCTAGGCAAGCAAAACTAAAATTATCTACTCATTGACCTGCGAGGATATAGCGGGCAGTCAGCTGGACTTACAGCCAGTAAGGATTAATACCCTTATTGAACAGTATTAAATCTCATTTGGGGCTATTATTAGCTATTCATATGAGGTTATCAGACTCCGGATAGAAGGAAAGATAATACCCGTCTCTGTGAAAGCTTAAATTCGCTTATTTAAGCGTTTTTAGGTAAGTAAGGGGAATTGGCTGGATATAGTGGTAAAGCAGAACCTGAGCACTTTCAGTCGGCAGGAGGTAGCTTATTTTTGCTGCAGATCCTGTTGCGTAAACCCGAACTGCTGAATCGGCGGTGCTAGTTTACAAAACTCCCTCCTAGTGTTTTAAATTTAAGCACAAGGGGGGAATTGCGCCTTCCGTCAGCTTCCTCAACAGTGCTAGCTTTTCAACAAAATTAGACATTATCCCTGATGCTATTTAAAAATATTCCAGCGTGGAAGGCTAAGAGCTTGTCTCTTAGTCTTCTTAGCTGGCCTGTGGCGCAGCCACAAAAAAAGAGAGATGCGAAAAATTACATAAAGGTAATATAAGTAAATCAACTTTCAAAAAATGCTAAAAAGGGGAGATTTTTTATTTTTTATTGGAAATTTTTTCAATAAAGTTTAAAATCTGGCTGGTTAAAGGTAGATTATATAGAAAATGTCGAATTTTGCACCTGTATAAAATAAAAAGCATGATGAAATACCCAGCTGCAGAAAACTTTTTACTTGTAGAGCCTCTTAAATACTATTATATCAGGGATTATAAACGATTATAAACATTTTTTGCTTGTGATATAATAATTAATATTAGGGAGGGGTAAGTATGAGTATTGAAATTGGTAAAATTGGATCATTTAAAAAAGACTTGATGGAATTAGAATTATTTATTAAATCTTTAAGTGATATTGATATTAGAAAAGTTAATGAAAGTAGAATTTTATTTCTTATTAATAATATAAGCAGACTAAAAAATGATTTTGCTGCATATGAAAGTAATAAATCTATGTTGAGCTATGATTATTTAAAATTAAAATTGGATTATGAAAAATTACTGTTAGATTTTAAGAAGATAAAACATAAGTTAAATATAGAGGTCAAATTTAAGTTAAATAATGCTGAATGGATAGAATTTAAAGAAAAAGCAGTAAGAAAAGATTTAGATCACGAACAAATATTAAGAAACTTTATTCGTAAATTTAATGAGGTGGAATGAAATGATTGTTAGAATTTTAGTTTATGCCAGTAAAAAATATCATTCAGCCCTTTTAATTGCTGGAAATCATACTAAAAAAATTAAAGGACCTCTCAAAACAGCTGGAAAATTAGAAAACACTTTAAAAATAGTGATAAAAACACTAAAAATGCTTAAATATCCAGTTGAAATTGAGCTGATCACTAAACAACCTATTTTTAACAATCTGCAGGAAATTGGAAGATCAGAATTTAAAAGTAGAAAAGAAGTCTCAGAAAATATTGCTCTCTGGAAAGAATTGTTTGAACTGATCAAGCAGCATAAATATTTTAATCATTTTTTAAATAATAAAAACCAACAAATAGCGAGGGAATTTAATATTTTAAAGAATGATTGTCTCTATAAGCGGTAAAAAAAGTAGTAAAAATTAAATTATTTTGGTGAGAGGGGTTGAATTTTCACTATAAAAGCTAAATAATAAGAACGAGAGGTGATTTTTTGCCTTTCAAAAAGAAAAAACTGCCTTCAGGGGCAGTTTAAAGTTCGTCATCACGCCGAGAAAGAAAGGAGGTGATGACTTTGAATATCCTTATTTTCTTAGACTTTAGATTTAATCTAAGTCTAACCATTGTTTTAGGATTGTTCATTGTGCTGACTAAATATTTAAATAGATAGTCAGCCGAACAACCTCAGATAAGCTGATCCCTTATCTGGGGTTTTTCTTTATCTAATATCAGTTTAATTCAACTTGATCTATTTGTCAAATGTTATTAAACAGAACTTGAATAATAGTTCAGCTGAGAATCAGTTTTTTTTATTTTTATTTTTATACATATTCTGATCGGCAAGATGATAGCAGTTAATAAGATCATTTTTTTTGTTTTTAGCTGTCGAAATTCCAAGAGAAATATCAAATTTTATAGATTTATCTGATTTTTTGTTTTCTAATTCAAATTTTTCTCTAATTCTTTTAGTTATTGAGGAGGCTGTTTTTTTAGTAGTATTGGGTAGGGTAATAACAAACTCATCTCCACCAACTCTAGCGATTATATCTTCATTTCTTAACAGAGATTTAATTATATTTGCAGCTTTTTTAATATATTTATCACCTGCAAGATGCCCCAAATTATCATTAATTGCTTTTAAATTATCTAAATCTCCTATAATAATACTGACAGGATATTGTCTTGATTTATTTAATTTTTTTAGTTCTTCCTGTAAATAATGTCGATTATATAAATCAGTTAGTTCATCATGAAAAGATAAATATTCGATTTTTTTCTGTCTTTTAATCTTTTCAGTAACATCAATTATATTAGCCATTATATGACCATTTTTTAAAGGCTTAATCCTAAATTCTATGTATTTTTCTTCATTATTTTTATCAAATATTTGCAAAATATGATTATAAGATTCTTTGTTTTTCACCTTGTTTCTAAAATTGTTTATTACTTTTTTTCTGTAGTCTGTATCAGGATAAGCTGTAGTAAACCATTGATTTATATTTTCTAAATCATTTATTGAATAACCAGTTATTTTATTTGTCAATTCATTAACATAAACAAATTCTTCATTCTGATTCAAAATAACTACACCAACTGTCAAACTCTCCAGTAATTCTTCGGTAGTTGCACTATCTAACATTCTTACACCTCTTTATATTTTTATTTAGTTATCCAATAAATGATATTGTTAATAATTCTATCACAAAATATTTACTAATTAAAAATAATCAGATTAAATTTAAAGCAGTTTATCAATAAATTTATAAGTATAGATGAATAAATTAATAGTGAAGATACAATAAATTAAATAAAAAAATAAGCATATTATCCTTAAAAAACAAGTGATAATATGCTGAGGTCAAAATGCTAGATTTAATCGAGAATATTCAATCATAATAATATCATTATTTTATTTGAGATTCAAAAACAAAATTCAAATAAAAACTTGAAAGCTACAGCAAGATGAGATATAATTTCATTAACGAGGCAAGAAATAAAATGAGCATAGGAGAGAGAGTTGAAAACCGAACTCATCTCTCCTCAAATCATAAATTCAAAGTAATGATTTTTTGGCTACCGCCGAAAAAATGAAAGGAGGAAAAGTCAATGGCCACAGAAAAATTAGGAGCATATATTTTAGATCATGACGAGAAAAGTTTTATAGTCAGCAACAATCAGCTGCAGCAAATTGAGTATTCCTCCAGCAAGGTAATGGTGGCTGGTGAAGAAAGAAATGATCTGCTGCACAAAGATTATAATAATTATATAGATTTTAAATTGAGTTTTGATGAACTCAATTTCAAAAATGAAGATGCAGCTGTCGAAAAGTTAGAGGCTGTGGCAGCAGATATAAGTAAGATTAAAAGAGAAAATCACATAAAAAAGGACACCTGGCATAAGCAGTTTAGAATCACAGATGAATTTGATTCTTTAAGTGATGTAGAAAAAAATAAAGCAGTTAAAAATTTAGTAGATGATAATTATAAAGATAGTGATAGAGAAATACCGAAGGTGAGAAGTTATGAAAGAACTCAAGATGGTTGGGATAAAGAAATTATAAAAGTTAAACTTGAAAGAAACTATAATAAAAATTTAAACCTGAATGATTCAATCATTTCAATTCACACTAAAAGTAGAGATGAAGTAAAAGGCAAAGAAAACTACAAGGTCAAGCCTCATATACATTTGACAATTAATCGCAATAATAACTGGGGTAGGAAGTATGCTTATTTAAAACAGGAATTATCACAGGTCATAAGAAAACATAATCTGACTTCAAGTCATAATGTAGATATAAAAAGAGATAGAAGCGGCAAAGATTATAAAGAATATAGAATTTTAAAGGACAGGCTTTCCAGTTTTTCGTGGGTAGTTAATAAGCACGAGGAAGGTAAATATATTATTAAACAGCTGCAGCAGTATGAAAGAAATGACAAGTCAGTTAAGCTGAATAATGTAGAAGAAAAATTAAATAGATATATTGAGCTTGGTGGAAGCTACGATTTTGCAAGGAAGCTGCAGACCAACTTAAAAGAAAAGCTAAACTTTGAGATTGATATAAAAGAGCCTCAGGAATATAAAGAGGCATCTAAAAACATTGAACAAGGGAATTATAAGCAGATTATCAATAAAGTTAGAAGTCAGGCTTTAAATGGTGAAAGAATCAGCGAGAAATACAAAGAGTTTGCTAAAGAAGTATTAAGTAAAGATGAAGTCGATATAAAAGAACTGGCAGCGTCCAGAGGAATTCAAGCAGCTGTTAAAAACAGAGGCTATCATTTAGATAGAGATTTCAATAAAGTAATTGATCGTCAGAAAATAAATAGATTATGCGATAAAGAAGTAAAAGTTATTGATAGAATCGAGAAGAAAGAAAAATATAATCAGGTTAAAGAAAAAATAGATGCACGAGAATATTTAAATCAGGATAAATTGAGAAAAGATCTTAAAGCTGCAGGGATAGATGACTGTAAAAAAACTTTTGGAGCCTCCGAAGTCGCAGTTGTTTTTCAGGGTAAGGAAGAATATATCAGAAATAATCTAAAAAACGATAAATTTTTAGCAGCCTCCGAAGTGAAAGAAGAAATAGAGGCAATGAAAATAGATATATCTGATACCTGGAAAGATAAAATCGCAGATAAAATCTATAAAGAACAGGCACCAGTCTTTGAAAAAGAAAAAGAGATGAAAGAAGTTAATAATAAACTTAAAAATTTAAAGCAGCAGAGAGCTTCAGCTGCAAGAAGTTTAAACAGGCTGCAAAGCACCTGTAAAAAAATTGGTTTTGAGTTAAAGAACTTCACTAATGACAACAGCAGAGAAGAATTATTAGATGAAATTAACGAAAGCTCTAATAAAATTAAAGCTGGAATATCAATATTATTAACTATTTATAGAAATCAAGCAGCACCCAATAAATTTAAAAAAGCAAAGAGAATAGCTGCTAACCAATCGAAAAAGAAAATGAATAATTGGGATCAATATTTTGTCAGAGAAGAAAAAAATATTAGAAAAATTACTGATGCTGCTGATAAAAATAAAATTATAGTTAAAAACATTAAGAAGCTGCAGCAAGGTTATAAAGTAACAACAGTTAAACCAATAGATCAAATTGAAAATTACAAAAAAATTAAAGATCATGTAAATAAATTAGATAATTTAATTCGTCAATCAGAATATAAATTAAAAAATAATATAGAAAATGAATCAACAACTAATTTATATAAGATGAAAAAACAAAAGAAAATACTTGTAGATAAATTAGATAAAAGAGAAAAGGAATATAGCAAAGGTATAAAACTTAAGACAGAAACTTATAAATTTAAAGCAGAAGATAGTGAAAAAGTTTTTGAGATATTAGGGCAAAGAAAAGTAATGAATAAAAAAATTTATAAATTTGATAAGGGAATAAGCAAATTTGATTCTAATATTGATGATCGAATTGATGACTGTAAAGTTGATATAAAGCATTTAGAAAGAGAAAAAGGAAATATTGATGATGGAGGTTTATTAGGTAAAATAACAGGTAAATCTAGAAAAGCCAAAAATAAAAGAAAGTCAATTGATAAAAAAATAACTGCTAAAAAAGCTAAATTAGAAAAAATGACAAAGATAAGAGCGAGATTAGAAAATCTAAAAGAAAAAAGAAGTAATTGTTTTAGTATTATTCATAGTGGTAAAAATAAATTAAGAGAATTCAAAAAGAAAACTAAAGAAAGTAAAGTCCATAATATCACTAAAGCAAGAGATAGAGGCAGAAGTAGATAAATCAAAAATATAAGGGGGGTTAATTGATGGATTTTAAAAAAACCAGAATTAAACAAATTGAAACTGCTTTAAAGACTACCAGAGAAAGATTTAATAGTTTAATTGAAAATGATTCAGAGGCACTGGAAGATTTTAAAGTTCAGGCTGTAGCAGAAGGTTTAAAATTAATTGATAATTATTTTGAGAGTTTAAGAAATGAAGATGACCCTGATATTGAGAAGTTAAGAAAAAAACACAATGAATTGCTGGATTTTATCGGAAAAAATTCTGTTGAACATTGATCAGTTTTAGAAGAAGGTTGTGAAGGGTTATAAAGCACTAAATATAAAGGGTTTCAACAAATGAATAAGCAGTCCTTTGGGTAGTCTTTCAGAATGAATAAACTATGAATGAATAGGGTCTTTATCAAGCCTATCTATTTATAGTTTATTTTTGTTATAAGAAGGATTTAAACCCTTCATCTATAAATTAATTAGTAGAACAAAAAAAGGAGGGTTAATTTTGAAAGAATACACCATAAAACAGGCTTCAGAAATTTTAGAAGTAAGTACCAGTACTGTAAGAAGGAGAATAAAATCAGGGGAATATGCTGCCGAAAAAAAGTCGGGTCCTTATGGTGAACAATATTATATACCTGCTTCCGAAATAGAACAGGCTGTTATGGAAAATGAAAGTGTTAATATTAGTAAAGTAACTAAGCCTGTAAATAAAGATGAATTTGTAAATTCGCTTATAGAGGCTACAGAAGACAAATACAGGGCTTTGTTTGAAGGAATCGCTAATAATATTAGCGATAAAATAGAGCAGCAGAATGAGCAATTAGAACAGTATGAAGAAGAATTAAAAAAACTAAAGGAACAAAATGATAGATTTAATAAAGAAAGTAAAAAAAATAAAGAGAAAATTGTCGAAAAATTAGATAAGCAGCAAGAAATTATTGAAAAGCAGTCTAAGATGCTACAACAGATGCAGCAAGAAAAAAATAAAAGTTTGATGGATAAAATTAAAAATCTATTTAAATAATATATTTTATTAGGTTTATAATATTTAATAATATATTTTATTAGATTTATATTATTTTATATTATTTTATATTAGATTTATATTATTTTATATTATTTTATATTAGATTTTTAATAATTTTTATTAAAAATGGAGGTAATTATGAAAAAATTATTTGTTGGTGAAATTATTAATCGACAGAAAAATAATTATGATGGTTATAATTTACCTGTCGGTGGATATCAGATTATGATGATATCTAAAGGATATCCAGGGGAATATATAAAAAAAGATTTAAATCTTGAAATAGCTGCTGAACAATGGCTTGAGTGGTTGAATGATGAAGAAAGAGAAAAAAGAGAAAATCAAGATTGGTTTTATTTAAAATGGAATGAAGAAACTAATGAGATTGATTTTTTATGGTTGCCAGAAGAAATATTAGCAGATGCTTTTTATATAAACTAGAAGGGTGATAAAATGCCAAATTTATTTAATAAAAAAATTTTAAATAATAGAATAAAAGATTTTTCTGTCGAAAATATTGATGAAAAAATAGAAAAAATAAAAAACTGGCAGCAAAGTTTAAGTAAAATTAAAGGATTGAATGAAAAGAGATTGCAGTCTGCTTTTCTAAAAGCTATTTTTGAAGATATATTAGGTTATGAAAATAGTCCTCAAAAAGAAGAATGGACGCTTGATATAGAGGCGACAACTGATGTTGATGCTAAACACCCTGATGGGATACTAGGTTTTTTTGAAAGGGTAGATAATGAAGAAATTCGAGGGCATGAAGGAGTAATTGAATTAAAAGGACCTCAAATTTCCTTAGATAAAGATCAAAAGAGACAGGGAACTACTTATAAATCACCTGTAGATCAGGCTTTTAGCTATACTAATAAGCTAGATAAATGCAAATGGGTTATTGTGTCTAATTTTATGGAAATTAGATTATATAAAGTTGGTCGCAGCAAAGAGTATTATGAAGTTTTTCTTTTAGATGAACTTGATGAAATAGAAAATTTCAAGAAATTTTACTATCTTTTAAACAAAGATAATTTACTTTCAAAAGCTGGAGAAAGTATAACTTATAAGCTATCTGAAAAAACATTAAAAAAAGAAGAAGATATATCAGTTAAATTCTATAATCTTTACAAAAATGTTAGAATAAATCTATTTGAGCATCTAAAAGAAAATAATCCTGAAAAAAATCCTGAATTATTACTTGAAAAAGCTCAAAAGTTTTTAGATAGAATAATTTTTATAGGCTTTTGTGAAGATAAGGGGTTATTGCCGAATGATTTATTACATGAAGCTATACAAAGAGGTAAAGAATCTTTTTCTCCCAGTAACACAGCAGTTTGGGATCAAATAAGAGGTGTTTTTCGTTCAATAGATGAAGGTAATGATGCTCATAACATTAATGCTTATAATGGTGGATTATTTAAGTATGATAATGATTTAGACGGTCTAATAATAGAAAATAATTTTTTTGAAGCTATATATAAAATTTCAGATTATGATTTTGATAGTGATGTTGATGTAAATATTTTGGGTCATATATTTGAGCAGTCTATAAGTGATCTTGAAAAACTAAAATCAGATATAAAAGATAATGAATTTGATGAAAATGAATCCAAAAGAAAAAAAGATGGTATTTTTTATACCCCTCAATACATAACAAGCTATATAGTAGAAAATGCTATTGGTGGTTATTTAGAAGATTTAAAAGAAAAATTAGGATATTATGAGCTGCCTGATATTGAAAATGCAAGAAGTGATTCCTGGGAAACTAGATATACAAAGCAGCATCTTGAATTTTATAATAAATATGAAAAAAACCTTAAAGAAATTAAAGTATTAGATCCAGCTTGTGGTAGTGGTGCTTTTTTAAATCAAGCTTTTGATTATTTATTAGAAGAACATAATTGGTTAAATAAGCAGCGAGATTTACTTAAAGGTGGACAAAGTAGCATCTTTGCTTTAGATTCAGTTCAAAGAGATATTTTAAAAAATAATATATTTGGCGTAGATTTAAATGAAGAGTCGGTAGAAATAACTAAACTTTCTTTATGGTTAAAAACAGCAAACAAAAGAAAAACACTAACTAATCTAGATGATAATATAAAATGTGGTAATTCTTTGATAGATGATCCTGAAATTGCTGCAGATAAGGCTTTTGATTGGGAAAAAGAATTTGAAAATATAATGAATGATGGAGGGTTTGATATAGTTATAGGCAATCCTCCTTATAGAACATTATCTTTAGGGAAAAATCAATCTAAAACAAAAGAAATTTATTCAGATTATTATTCAAAGGAATATTCTATTTCTTCAAGTTATAAAATAAATACATATGCTTTATTTATAGAGCTTGGTTTTAAATTAGTATCAAACAAAAAATTTAATTTTAGTTATATTATTCCTAGTTCTTTTTTAACTAATCATTATAGAAAAAAATTAAGAAAGCATATAGTAGATAATTATTCAATTTTAGAGCTTGTAAAACTGAATGGGAAAGTGTTTGAAGATGCTGAAATTGGAGGAAGTTTAATATTTAATTTTAGTGAAAAAAGAAATGAAGATATAAATATTGTTACAAAAATAATATCCCAGAAATCTCAAGCTAAAGATATAAAAAATCACCCCAAGAATATAGTTGAGCAGAAAAATTATTTAAATATGCCTCATAATAAATTTTTGTTATCTGAATCAAGTGTGATTACAATTAAAAAATTCAAAAATAAATATAATAGGTTAGAAAGATATTGTGATTTTTATAATGGAATAAAAACAGGAAATAACAAAAAATTTATTTCAAATAAAAAAGAGAATGAAAGTTATAAAAAAATATTAAGAGGTAAAAATATTGATAAATACATTTATGATTTTAATGAAGAATATGTTTTATTTGATCCAAAACAACTTTGGAGTAACTATAATGAAGAAAAATATAAAGTTGATGAAAAAATTATTGTGCGTCAAACATCTGATAAGATTATAGCTGCATATGATAATAATAAGTTCTTCACATTAGATACTACTCATTTGATAATTCCTAAAAAAGTATCTACTAAATATTTAGTAGCTATATTGAATTCAAAACTTATGGATTTTTATTATAATTTAATTATTCCTGAAAAAAATAGAACTTTTGCTGAAGTTAAAATAACTAATTTAAGAGGGCTCCCTTTAGCTTTAACTACAAAAGAAGTAGAAAAAATAATTATTTCTAAAGTAGATAAGTTAATTAAAATAAAGAAAAAACTTAAAAAATTAGAAAAAAAATATTTTATAAGTGAACTGAAAAAGTATAGTTCAAATAAAGGATTAGATATTAGTAAGATTATTTCTAAAGATATATTTTCTAATGAAATTTATTCAGGAAGAGCTAGAAAAATAAGAAATTTCACAGTAAATATTAATACAAATATTATTACAATTTATTTAGATAAATCAAGTTCTGGAAAATATGAAGTGTTAAAATTTGAAGAAAATGATAAAAACAAGAGAAAATATATAAAATATTATCTTGAAAACCTAACTGATGAACAGCTTAATGAAATAGATAATAAATATAAAGGAAATATTCTCAAGAAAACTTTGCAGATTGAAATTCCTGATTATAATAAAGATCATGTAGTAAAAAAAGTGATTAAAGAATGGGATAATTTGCAGCAGGAAATTGTAGATTTAGAAAATGAAACTGAAAAAATTGATAATGCAATAGATCAGATGGTCTATAATTTATATAATTTAACTGAAGAAGAAATTAAAATAATTGAAAATAGCTAAAAATATCGAAATATATCAGCATCAGTAAATGAACTGGCTGCTGAAAATCTATATTTTATGAAGTATTAAAGGGAGGAAAAAATGGACTTACCCAAAATTGAAGATTTTTTATTAAAAACAGGTTTATATGAAGAGCTTAGGTTTGATATTGAATCATATTATTGGATAAAAGATTTAAAAAATAAAAAATTAAATATTGATGCATATTGTCCAGAATGTGGCGAAATGAGTACTTTTAATTCTGCAAGAAATATTACAAGGTCTGGTTCAGATTTCTCAGGACAATTGGACTTAAACGAGCAGGGTTTAGAAGATCTAGAACAAAAAAAATATAATGATTTTATTAATAAAAATAAAATTATTGAAAGAAAATTAAAATGCGCTAGAGATGAAAACCACATTATGTTTTTTAACTTTATGATAAAAGACAAAAGCAATGTTGATAAAGAAAATAAAATATTAAAAATTGGTCAATATCCTTCAATGGTTGATTTAAAAAAAGTAGAATTAAAAAAATATAGAAAACAATTAGGTAAAATCTTAACTAAAGAATTAGCTTCAGAATATAGTAATGCAGTTATGTTACATGCTCATGGATATGGAGTTGCTTCTTTTGTTCATTTAAGGAGAATATTTGAGGGGTTAATTGAAACAACATTTCTTGAAAAAATAGATGATATTTGTTTAGATAAAGAAACTTTTTATAAAAAGAGAATGGATGAAAAAATTAAGCTATTAAAAGAATACATACCGGATTTTTTAGGACAAAATAGTTTTATATATAGTATTTTAAGTAAAGGAATTCATGAGCTCGATGAGGAAGAATGTTTAGAAATATTTGAAGTTGTAAAGATGGGAATTGAAATTATTTTAGAAGAAAAAATAAAAAAAATAAATAAAAAAAAGAGAAAAGAATTTATTGAAAAAAAATTAAATAAAATCAATTCTAATTTAAGTTAAAATTTAAACAAACTGTCCTTTATATAATATGGTAATTCGTTAGTGTTTTTCGTTAGTACTTACTGTGGACTACATCGTTAGTTTATTATCTTTGTCAGTTCAGTAAAGCTAATATAAAACTTAAAATATGATTTATATTCGTTGACATAAAGCGTTAGTATATTGAGTTAGCAGGGATCGTTAGTTAATACTCAATATTAAGTATGATATTTGATAGTTATAAACTTGATTCATAAAAGAATTGTTTTATGAAATTTAAGGGAGGATTTATTATAAATATGGATTGGTTTAATATAATACCAACTTTATTAGGAACTTTAACCGGTGGTTTTATAACTTGGATAGTAACGAATAAATCTCTTAGAAAACAATTTAAATTTGAAATAAAAATGAAAGAAAAACAATTTGAATTTGAAATGAATTCGAAAGAACTTAATGAATTAAAAATAATTTTAAAAGCTTTGAATGCGATCAAGAGAGAAATTAATCATAATATATTACAAGCTAATTCTTTTAAAAAAATAATGGACAAAGATGAGTTTAAAGATAAAAAAACCATTGATTTAAATGAATTTAATAATAAAAGTGTTAACTTATCAAATTTAAATTGGATAAAATTCAATCATGAATTAGTGGAACGTGATTTAAATTTAAAAATTAATGAAATAGAAGAATTTTATCATAATATTTCTTTTGAAGTTAATAATAATATTATATCTAGAAAAAGATTAGAAAAAATAATAGAAGAAGGTGTTAAATGCAGAAAAAAATTAGATAAAAATATTGAATTTATAAAAGAAAAAATAGGAAAATTAGAGGATAGAATCAAATAAAAAAGCAACTATTTTTTAAAGAATAATTTAATGAAATATTAAAAATGAATAGATGAAATTCAATTAATTTTTATGAAGTTTTCATCAAAAAGTTGACAAATAGTATAACTTAATTTAAACTTATACTAGGTAATAATTAAAAAAACATAAAAAACCCCAAAGATAAGTAGGGCTTATCTCCGGGGTAGACCTGCCTTAAAGTTAAATTAAAATAATGCTTTAAGGACAAAGAATATAAAAATAGAAATTGAGATACGGATATTTATATTTATATTCAAATCATCACCTCAGAAAGAATATACTTGGCTTAAAGAAGTAGATTCTATAGCATTACAACAAAGTCTTAAAGACTTAGATAGAGCTTTTAAAAACTTCTTTAGTGGTAAATATAACTTTCCTAAGTTTAAGTCTAAAAG
>Ga0247721_100320_pt1 | contig 16988 bp, 26 predicted proteins | sample MSEWel2017_08_16_FD_189089 | JGI IMG/M metagenome (GOLD analysis project Ga0247721, IMG submission 189089) | Subsurface sediment microbial communities from gas well in West Virginia, United States - MSEEL Well Study Marcellus 3H_2017_08_16 | ecosystem: Environmental > Terrestrial > Deep...
TATAATAACTATCCAGTTTTCTCTGCTGCTTAATCAGTTCTGCATAGACTGCCATTTGAATATCATAACCCCAGTAATTGATGAAATTTTGATATTCCTGAGCATGTTCATTGTAATAATCCCTGCCAATTTCTCGAGTGGTTTTAAGGTCTGTGAAAGTCTGAAATTCATCATTCAAGACATCAACTTTTGCCTTCCAGGGAACTCCGAAGAGCTCCCCAGTTACTATTTCTTCCTTGCCACCTTGCAGCACTTTCATCATGTATTCATCATTTTTGATAGTTTCGATCATCTTGTCAGCGTGTTTGTATTTGGCATACAATCCGCCGTTTCGCTTGAATAATTCAGGAGTGTTAGCCATGAACTCATCAAGCTTTCCTTCTGCCCAAGCATGGATATATGAGCCCATTAGCATTGCTGAACTCGGTTCTTCCTCCCATTCTCCATTGATTTTCGCTAAAGCCTTGGCCTCACACCCATATGAGTACCAGGGCAGAAATGATTTGAAAGTCGAGACTGACATATATTCTGAATTTGCTTTTCTTGAGTGATAATTTTTGTCAGTTAGTTTAAGCATTTTTATCCCCCTCAGCTTTTTTAATAGCTAGTTTATGTTTTTTATTCCTTTTCTTTTGAGCCATATATTTATCACGCTCATTAGAGTCTTCCATTAAGATTTCAATTTCTTTAAGCATTTCCTTACATTCTTCTAATAAATCAGGTGCAGCTGCTATTAATCTAGCATTAGCTTTTGTTTCTTTTAAATCTGAAATATCCCAACTGTAAACTTCTGTAATCTCAATAAAATCTTTATTTAATATTTTCAATTTATAAAATTTATCATCATCCAAAAACCAAGGACCTTCAGTATATTCAGCCATCATCTTCCTCCTTTGATTTTTTTAATTTATGAACAATAGCTTCTGTTACAATGAGGACAACCAGTTATTCTGCGATTGCCAGCTTCTTCAACTGTGATTCCGGTAATATATTCATTCCCATTTGCATTAATAGCGGTTTCTGGCTCATAAATATTTTTATGACATTTCCAACAAACTCCATGTTTTGGAGCGAAGAATGGCCCTCCGTTTTCTCTTATATATTCTTTCTGTGCAGCTATAGCTTTTAATTTATTATATTTTTCCATCACTCACCACTCTCCTTAATAGTATCCTCAACATCTTTTGCGAAATCATTTTCTGACTCTTCTTCATCCTGATCATAAGGCGACTTCTCTTCCGGTCCGAAATCAAAGAAATCTTCAACCCCCGCCATTTCATCTTCAATACTTCTGTATATTCTACCAAGCTTTAAAACATCATTTTGAGTAAATGCAGCTGTTTTACAACCAATCTTTTCTTCCAACATTTCTTGATTAACTCCAAGTTCAGCAAAAGTGTTGACCATATTCTCTATTCTCTGTTCTAATGACTGGCCGTTCTTATTAGCAAGAGTTTTTTCTGACTGCTCAACTGCTTCCTCTGCAACATATTTCGGAATTACTCCCAAAATACAAGCCCTCATTCTTCTAGCACCCATATTAGCTGTCATTTCATATATATCGCGAGCTGATTCAAGTTCTTTTTTTCCGTACTTTGTGTCGCGGACATGCTTAACAGTAAATATTCTAGTTTCTCTGGTATTAGTCTCTAAATCCCAACAATAAGCCATCATTTCTGATGAGCCGTCTTTTTGCTCTAACTCAATAATTCCATAGTCCAAATTACCCCAACTGCGGGCCATGGTTTCTGCAAGTCTAATAGATGGCCCTTTAACTTTTGTTCCGCCGCGAGGATATTCATAAGTTGCCTGTTCTGCTAAACTCTGACGAGTGCAAGCATTAATAATTTTGTTCATAGCCTGCTCTTCATCGCGAGGGAATCTTTTTGCAACAACCATAGCTGCCTGAACTTCCTGTGCTTGTCTTGATGATGCCATTCCTTGAACTGCTGACTGTTTTTTTTGATTTTGTAAGCTCATTTCATTTTTACTCATTAACCTCAACTCCTATTTTAATTTGATAATCTGTGTTAACTTTTTCTCTAACCTGATCCATCAAAACATTAATTCTCTCCAGTTTACTTTCAATCTGAGTCAATTCATTAATAACTCCATCATCATTCAAATTCACTTTCAGGCTCAAATTTCCAACTGTATTATTGTTGTAATCCTCAGCGACTAATATATCTTGAAGTTCATCAATTCCTTCTTCTAAAAATCGTTTACCAGTTATAGGCCTCATTTCGGCCGAGTCTTCCAGCAATTCCTCTAAAAAACATAACATTTTGCTTCTATTCATTATAATTAACCCCTTTCATAGTATTAAAATCTTCTTCAATATCCCAGTAAGTAATTCTAATTCCTTCAGTTAGTTGAATTTTGTAATTGCAATCCTTATATTCTTCCCATTCAAAGCTATAATCTTTTTGCCAAACTTCTATCTCTAACCAGTTTTTATGATTACTATATCCTACAGCTGAAATAGTTAAGCCTGTTAGTTTCTCAAAAAGTCTTAAACAAAAGCGAATAATTAATAATAATATTTTAACTATCAGTCTCTTCAATTTCTTCCTCCATTCTGCTTAATATAATCACGTCAATTCGGTTTAAATCGTCTTCGGTTAGCATATGACCTTTGACTGCTCTATCAATTATTTTGAGCGTTTCTCGAGCGTGAGCTACATTCATTAATTAGCCTCCTCAACCGGAAATGTCTTTAAAAACTCTGTAAATCTATCATGGTCACTTATTCCCAAAACTCCATATTTTTGCTTATAAGCTGTTCTACCTCTAACTATCCAAGCCATGTACTGAACACCGTCAAAATAATTTGAATCGATGTGGTTGAGGTATATTCTCGCTCTGGGCTGTATATTTTGGTCAGGATTAATTACTTTAGGCATTGTAATCACCTAACAAAATTCTTGTTGCCCGGGCCAGCGATAAATACTCTCCCAGTAATTCGATGTTCAAATCGCCCTCAGCAACTTCTGCTTTAGTTTTGATAATTACATCATCGCTGTTTTTCTTGCTTATTTTGCAGATTGTTATATTATTATTCGGCTCACTTAAAAAACCACCAGCGTGAAAAGCAGGGATTGCAATATGATGAATGTTAGAGCCATCTGCTTTTAATATTTTTTCTCCGGAATCGCAAACTCTTACACTATTACTGACACGCTCAAATTCAACCTCAAATCCTGCTTTACCTAATTCAGCTTTCATTAAGTTAATATTCAGTTGTATATCCCTAAAATCTTTCTGCAACTCATTAACATAATTTAAAGCGTGTTTCTCTAAATTATTTGCAGCTATACTTTTATCTTCCCTGATATACTTATCCTTATCCCTGACAGCAGCTAATAAAATTTCCATCAATTTATCCATTTATTTTTCCTCCTCTAATAAATCTGATTCCCTTATAACTAAGTTCTCAAAGTTAATCTTCTCAATCTCCATAATTTCGTGAGCCCTCCAGAATGGATTGTCATCACTTCTGAAATAGAAATGTACTCTCTCGCCAGTGTCAACATCATCTGCGCTCATTACATATAACTGCATATTTGCCTGCTCCTTAGCAAACTTTTCATTAAGGGCTTCTTCTACCTTTTCCTCAATTGTCTGTTCACTTGCTGCCAAATTATCAAGCTGTTCGTCAGCTGTTAAGACAGTTCCAGCTGCAATTCCGATTGATAGAATCATGATCACCAACATGAATGCTAATTTTTTGTTAATTCCCATCATTTGAATCACTTCTTATAACCCGCTCATTATTTTCAGTATCTTTAGTGATAGTCACAAACGCCTGAATTTCATTCTCCCGACACATCTTAAGTATTTTTTCTTGCTCTGACTCGTTAAGTTTTTCGAACCCATCTAAGCACATAATTTCAAGTCTTCCCATTCTCTGTAACGCAATCTGGAAAGCAACTTCTAATTTTTCGCCGTTTGATAATCCGTCAAGCAGAGTCTTATCAATTCTAATTAATCCCTCTTCATCAACTGATATTCCTTCAAGCGGCATTTCGTGCTTTTGAATTAACTCAGAAGGTTTATCCCTTGCTATTTCAATTAGCTCTGTTAAGTGATCGCTGTATTCTTTCTTCTGAGTAAGCTGGCCTTCTCTAATCTGAACCATTCTGTTCCATTCGGACAAATATTCCTTCATTTCTGCAACCTTATCAGCTTCTTCCTGAAGCGGCTCAATTTCAACCATTTCTTTTTCCTTTAGTAATTTTTCTGCTTCTGAAAGTTTTTCTCTTTCTGCTTTAACATCTCTGACTACTTCTTTATCGATCGACTTAAGCTCCAATTCTTTTTGCTTATCCAGTCCATTGAGTTCTGACTTTTTAGCTGATATTTTTTCTTTTTGATATTGAATAGTTTTCTCAATCTCATACTTTCTGTTAGCCGCCTCTTCTTCATTTTCTTGCTTCTCTTGTTCTGCTTTAGTCTTCAATATTTGAATCTCTTTCTGTAGCCAATCATCAACTTGGTCATTATCATTCAAAAGCTGAGCTTCAACTTGTTTAATTTCCTTTTGTTTATTTTCAATTTTGTTTTCCTTAAGCTCAATCAGTTCCTTAATTTCCTCTTTCTGCTGCTGATATTTCTCTCTAACTTCACCCAGCTTTGATTTTCCCTCTGCCTCAATAGCTGAAACTCTATCCTCAAAATTAGCTTTCAAAGTTTGAGCCTTCTCAATTTTCCGATTGAGTTCTCTGGCTTTTGAGACCTTATTATAATACTCCTGGACTTTTTCATTCTTCCATTTTTCACCGTCATAATTTGGTGGAAGTTCTGACTCAATTCCTTTAACTTGAGATTCTAACGATCTGATCTCTCTATTAATCTCGGTCCGCTCATTATAATATTTTCCTTCGATGTCTTTCAGTATCTGCAATAAGTGCTTACTGGTATTAATATCTTTCAAAACATCTTCGCCAAACCAGTCATTAATCTCTTCCTCTGAATAATCCATCTTGATCATGCTTAAGATAATTTCTGTCTGTTCATCAATTGACAAATCTATGAAATCAAGCGGGCGAAATATATCGCCTCTGAAAAACTTTCTTAATTCGCTTTCAGTTGACTTTGCGACCATATCTCCGTTAAGTCTTAGATAATCGCTCTTATCAGTTCTAAGCCTGCGGTCAACTTCTAATCCTTCGTCAGTCTCAACAAATAATAATGCTTCATCTTCTCCATGCCTGATGACTTCTGTCCGGCGCTTATTATTGCTTAGAGCAGTTTCAATAGCTTCTGTAATCGAAGTCTTGCCAGTCCCTTTTGGTCCTTCAATAATGTTAATCATTCCCGGGTCCCAGTCCAATTCTTCAATTCCTATATAATTACTAATTTTCAGTTTTTTAATTTTCATTATCTCCACCTCTCTAAGTTGTGAATGTTCCGGAATTCTGATATATTATAGTTGTTAATACTTTCTTGATCAGCTGTTCCTGCAGCTGGTCTTTTTATTTCTCTATACATTTCCTTGATATCTGCAATCAACTCCGGACCAGCCTTAAATATAATGAACAACCAGCCGATAAATATAATGAACAACCAGCCGATAAATATAAATAATCTTGCTATGAAGTCTAAATTTTGCATTATTTCACTCTCCTAACTTTCTTGAATGGTTTCTTCTCATTAATATCATTTCCATACCACCAGGCAAAAAATGTTTCTTTCGGAATCCTCCAGCCAAAGCCTTTAATTTTTTTAGCCCCTGGAATATCTCCTCGATTAAGTGCTTCATAAGTTCTGGCTTGCGATGTGTTCATGATTTCCATAATGTCAGCTGGTTTGAGTGCAGAAGGATAATTATTTATCTTTTCGTTGATCCTTTTATCTAATACTGATTTGACTGCTGAATTTACGCTTATTCTGAAGCTCATTGGTTCACCTCCCGCTCAATTGTTGGAAAAACTCCTTCTTCTTTCAGTAAATCATAAAGAAATAATCTGCCTTTCTGGGTCCACTTGGTATTCATAACTACATCTGGAGTCCCATCACTTCTAGTAATGTCAATTGTCTGACTGTGAGTATAGCCTTCACCCTGATGATCAGCATATAACATCCATTGACCTGACTGCTTATATTGAACCCCTAATTCGTGCAGCAAATCGTTCATAGCTCTGCCGGACATTCCATAATCCTTTGCAATTTGAGTAATTGTAACCAAACCCTTATTATTTAAAATTTTGTCAGTATAATCTGCTTTCGGTTTCAATTGATTAATCTTGCCGACCAACTTTTTCTTTTCTTCTCGCTCTTGCTTAAGTTGATTTAATAACTCAATACCAAAGTCTGGGTTATTAATCATTCTGTCGATTGTTTCTTCAGTTGCGTAAGCTCCATGTTTTCTAATTGACGGAAGAACTTCTGATGTAACCCACCTTTTAAAATCCTGAGCCTTTTCCATTTTAGAACTCAAAACCAATGAATACATCCCAGACTCATTAACAGTGACCATTTTTCTGTTTTGGGTTCCATCAAATACAGACTGAATTAATTTATCTTCTTTGTCTACATGCCTGTTTAAATCTCTACTACCGTTTTGGTACTCTAGAACATCGGTTAAATCTTTCCCAACAAACCAAATTTGACCATCTTTCTCTTTAACTCTGACTTCTCCAAATTTATCATTCTCGAAAATTTTAATATCACTCATTATTTTAATTCCTCCTTATTTATTTCGCATTATGCGACCAATCAGTAAAAAAATAATCTACTACCTCGTCTGGATCAATATTTAATTCTTCGGAAACTTTTCTAATTTCCAAAATATCAAATGCTGTATTCCCTCTTATTTTATTGCTGAGAGTGTTTCTATCCATTCCAGTTTTTTCAGCTAAAGATTCTATTGTCTCTTTTTCTTCGACCATTTTCCCTTTTAATTTCAATAACTCCTGGTACTTTTTACCCACTTTCACACCTCCTCTTTTTTGCTTTATGCAACTTCACTGTTTAATATAATAGCATAATGCAAATAGCTTGTCAATGCATAATGCAAAGTTTTTTTATTTTTTTGCTAAAAAAGTGTTGCAAAGTGCATAATAAGGTATTATAATAAAGATGTAATGAAATTGCGGGAGGTGAACAAAATGACTAAAAAAGATAAAATCCAATTGCAAAAATTCGCCGATAGGCTACAAAAATTAATAAACGAAAATAACGAATCTGCAAAAGATATAGCAGAACTGGTAGATATGAATAAATCTACTATATATAGGTACTTAAATGCAGACGCAGTCCCAAAGCGACCAACTATAGAAGTAATAGCAGATCATTTTGAAGTAAATCCCGCATGGCTCGCTGGGTTAAATGCTTCAAAATATATAGACAAGAAAAAATCTAATTTAGAGACAATAGCAGCTCACGCCGATAAAGATCTAACCGAAGAGGAAATGCAAGAAGTAGAAGAATATATCGAATATTTGCTTTCAAAAAGAAATAAATAAGGGTGGTCTTGATGACTTATGATAAACTGCTGGAAGAAGCGAGAAGCGAAAATATAGAAGTAATTGATAACTGCAAACTTAGGGGCCTGAAAGGATTATATATTGATAATATAATTTCTTTGAGTGAAGATATTAATTGTCATAGAGAAAAAAAGTGCATTTTAGCAGAAGAATTAGGGCATCATTATACATCTTACGGCAATATACTTAATCAGAAAGAAATAAGCAACATAAAACAGGAGCAAAAAGCAAGGAGGTGGGCCTACGAAAGATTGATAAATTTCGATGATTTGATAGCTGCATATGAAGAGGGAGTTAAGAATCGATATGAACTCTCTCTTTTTTTAGAAGTCACCGAGAAATTTTTGGAAAAAGCTGTCGAATATTATCGAATGAAATATGGAACTTACTATAAATATAAAGATGTAGTGATTTATTTTGATCCACTTGGAATATTAAAAGGAGGAAAATTATGACAGATATAATCTTGGGAATACTCTGGCTTTTTGTAGCTGGGAATTGGATCGGCGGAGGATTGGTTTTATATTTAGCTTTTACAAGTATGCAGGATGCCGCTTTCTATACTTCTAGTTTTCCTGTTTATTTTAGTACTCTAGGAATTGGAGGGTTCGGTGTTAGCTTGTTAATTGCAGGAACCTTTTTCGCCAGTATAGCAGTGTTGATATCAGAAGTTAGGCGGGCCAGGCAAGAATTATCAAAAGAAGGTGATTAATTATGCCACATATCGAAAAAACCGCAAATGGAAAGTATAAAGCTGTCATAGAAGTCGGCGCAGGCACCCGGCGGAAAAGAAGAACCAAAACTTTTGAGCGAAAAAAAGATGCAAAAAGCTGGCAGGCTAATATGTTGGTTGACCAGGAAAAAGGAAGATATGTTTCTTCTGCTTCATTAACTGTCGGTGATCACATGCTTGACTGGCTGGATAATGAGAAGAAACCGCACATTGCCACAACTACTTATGACAATTACAAAAACCGTATAGAAACTTACATTATACCTGAGATAGGATATATTCCATTGCAGGAACTTGAGCCCTTCCATATTAGCCGATTCTTGGGTTATCTGCGGAAGAATGGGAGCGTCAGAAATGATGGTGGCCTGTCTGAAAATACTCTTAAGAAAATATATGTATTGCTTAATTCAGCGATGGAAAAAGCGGTCCAGTGGCGGCTAATAAAATATAATCCAGTTGCCGCAATCGAATCGCCACAGCCAAAAAAGAAAGAAGCTAAGTCGATGAGCTTTGAGGAAGTTCAGAAATTACTAAATTCAGTTAAAGATAATAAATTTATGCACACATTTTTGAGTTTTGCTGTACTTACTGGAATGAGAAAAAGTGAAATACTTGGCCTGGAATGGTCAGAAGTTGATTTGCAGGAAGAAATAATCGAAGTAAAAAAGCGATTAGTTGTTGATCAGGAAAATGGAACTTATAAGCATGAGAAAGATACAAAGCGAGAAGCCAGCAGAAGAGTGATTGCGATTCCTTCGAAACTGGCAAAAATATTGAAAAATTATAAGGTCCATCAAACAGAATTAAGGCTGCAGCTGGCGGATGAATATAATGATGAAAAGCAATTTGTTTTCTGCAAGCCTGACGGGAATCCTTATTATCCGTCAACAATTACTAGAAATGCAAAAAAGGCCATACTCAGAGCTGGTCTTAGCCCTGAATACAGCCTTCATACTTTGCGACATACATTTGCTACCTTGCAACTTAAAACCGGGACAGATGCCAAAACTATACAGGAAATGCTCGGTCATGGGAATATCTCCACTACTATGGATATATACTCTCATGTTGATATAGACATGCAAAAGAAGGCTGCAAAAAAATTAGAAAATGCGATTGTAATCTGAGATTGAATATTTATGGCACGAGCTCGGCACTTTAGCCGGGCTTTTATTTTTGACAAATAAAAAAGGACAACCACGAAGGCTGTCCTGTTAGTATTCTTAATGGCGCGCCCGACAGGATTCGAACCTGTGGCCTACGGATTAGAAGTCCGTAAGAGGTGAAATCTTGCGCTTTCTTATGTTTTCTTTTGTTGCGACATTTAGTAGTATATCAACACTTTTTGGAGTTGTCAAGACTTTTTGAAAAAATATTTATTCTGATGTTTTCTTAAATTTTGGCACGAACTCGGCACTTCCTACATTATATATAGTGATTAATTGTGCTTGTTATATTCTTTAGCAGCATCAATCAGCTTTTGCTCAAAGTCTAACTTTTTCTTACCGAGCAATTCTCTACTGGTACGCGGCCTGTATTCAGCTTTTAGATTTTCTCCAAACTCATCATAATCGAATTTATTTTGACTTGCTTCGAAACTGGCCTACCACATTCATTAGATCAACTATGACATCTATAGCTTTGTCGACTAACCCCATCACAGTCTCTTTTTTGAAAGGAAGATCTACAGTATTATCTGCTGCATCATAGACGGCTTCGACTAATTCAACAATTGCTCTCTTCTTTTCCGGCCCATGCTTCTTCCCATCGTCAGTGTCAGCCTCTTCAAAAATTTCAACGAGTTCTTTAACTTCTTTAAGTACTCCAAAAGCCACCTGAAAAACAGTCCAAATTTTACTAATTGTAGTTAACATATTTAACATCTCCTTTTAGTTTGATAATTATCTATTATCCCATCTTGCTTTGTAACCGCGAACATCACAATGAACAAAACTATTATATTTTCCTATACCATCAAAACCAGCTTTTTCAGCAAAACTTGCCATTACATCTGCATCAACCCCAGCTGGCAACCTTACATCAGCTGCAGTTCCTTCCAGATGTTGAGATTTTTTTGCACCTCCTATCTTTTGATTATAAGCTGGAGTTCTGTAGCCTGAGTTAATTATAAGCGGTGTATCTTTACCTTTGTGATCAGAAACTAGCCCTCTCAGTATTTCTAGCTTTTTTGGAAGCTCTGGGTCTAGCTTAACTGATTGGGTTTCATCCCGGCATTGAAATTCCCTTAAATTAAAATGTTTAGTTATTTGAAAATCATTTACTGACATTTGCATTAACCCCCCATCAATTTTACAGCCATCCCAACAATCATACTAGACATTACAGTTATCATTACTGTAATAGTCCAAGTTGGTCTGCCCTGTAAATTATCAATAATTTTAGCTATGTCTTGTTTCATATTTTGTATATCTCCCTCATCAATATTGTTAATATCTTTTTTTAATGATCTTCCAAACTCACATCCTTCTTTGTTTAGCGTTTCTGGATTGATTTCTGCGTGTCCATTCGCCATAATTTCACCTCAAAATTTGTTTATTATCTATTTGTTAATTATTTACTTTTAAGTAAATAAGTCCGCTTAAAAAGTTTGTTTCCACTGGGTAAATCTATATGCTTTTTAATTCTAACCGGTCGCCTAAATCAAGTTGCTCCAGTATATGATCATCTAATTTTCTTATCACTGACATTTTCAAATTATAACTGTCGCAGTGTTTGATTATCCCTAAGTAAGAGTTAACACTGGCGTTAATATCCTCAATATCCACCTTCCCTTCAAAGTATTTTTTATTAAGATATTTAAATCGCTTTTTCATTTTCTTTTTAGTACTTTTTCTCAGTTTGCTATAACTCGGATATAAAACATATCCGCAAAAATCTATCCCCTCATTCACATTTCCAACAGTAGTTTTATTGTTAAGCTGCAGCTGGAGATAATCTTCAAGAAAAATTTCTATTTCTTGCCTGATAGTATGAAGCTTCTTTTTATCTTTTCCTAAAAGCACAAAATCATCCATATACCGGACATAATATTTTACTTTCAGAGTATGCTTTACAAACTTATCTAAAAAATCAAGATAAATATTTGCAAAAAGCTGGCTCATTAGATTGCCAATTGGTGTGCCAATTCCCTTGACTTTTTCATTTTCAAAGAAGTGATCACCTAACTGGATACCAAACTCACCATCTTCACTTTTGATTATCTGCCAGATTAATTCCAATGTATCTCTGCAGCTGATTTTCCTTTTTATTAATTGAAATAATCTTTTATGAACTATTCTGTAAAAATATTTTGAGACATCAGCTTTCAAAAAATATGTTTTTCCCGGCTTGCGGTCCATTATTCTTAACTTATCCTGTAATTGATATGCAGTGAAATGAGTTCCTTTCCCTCTGCGACAGGCACCGCTGTATCTATAAAATGTCTTATCAAATATAGGGTAAAGGTTTCGGTATATGCTCCACTGGACCACTCTATCTCGGAAAGGCAAAGCCATGATCAGTCTTTTCTTTGGCTCATAAACATAAAACTGCCTGTATTTTCCCTGTTCATATGTTTTCCACATCAATTCATTCTGTATCTCAATAAGATTTCTCTCTAAATTATAATTAAATTTTAGTACTTCTGGTTTGTATCTTTTTCTCTTTTGAGCTTTTTGAGTTGCTATTTCCAAATTATGATAATCAGTAATTTTTTCAAACAAATTTTTGACTGTCTTAGGAATAAATAATCACCACTCTCTATATATTAGGTGAAATATTCAAGCCCGCTCAAATGAGAACGGGCTCATAACTAATCGTGACAGCTTTCGATATTTCGCTACTTGCTATCTAATTAGTAATTCATATTTTTTCCTGGAGGGACAAAATGTATCTCAGGAAGGACTAAAGGCCTGTTCATCTTTTTGAACACTGCAGCAGAGGCCTTGACCCCATACTGTCTGATAAATTTTTAGATGAGCACAGGCGCCGCGGGAGCCAATATTAGTGTTCACGTTGGAAGGCTCATTGTTCAAGTTGAGCGTGCGCGACCCACAGTTGGAGCCGTTGTTCCGATTCCCGCCAGCGACCAGCGCCCTTAGCCCTAAAATTTATTTTTTACAAGACTTAATCCAGCCACCCAGGAGCCGCCCGATTTCGTCTATTTTTTTAATTACAATTTCTTGTTTTCTAGGTGATAAGTGTTTCCGATCTTTCGCAAACCTTACTTGTATTTTTAATTTTTTCAGTTCCATATCTATTCTATTTAAAAATCTTATATTGCTACCCTGGGTTTCATTAGCATCTATAATAAGATCAAGTATTTTATAAACTCTATTTTTCAATCTAGTGCATAGAGTAAATTTTTCGCGTTTTGGAAAATTATCTATCACCGGGAAAAAGTAACACATAAAATCATAATGCTTTTGAAATATTATTAAATCTTCTGTGTCTGCCAAATCACCACTCCTCAAATTCAAAGTCTAACCCAAACCCATTTCCAGATTATCAGACTGACAGATGATCACAGGCGCCGCGGGAGCCAATAGCAGTGCTCACGCTGGAAGGCTCACTGCTCAAGCTGAGCGTGCGCGACCCACAGTAGGAGCCGTTGTTCCGAGACCCGCCAGCGATTCCCAATCTTATTGAGCTATATATTTCCCCTAATTGGAAGCTGCTATCCTTACCTGTTCTTAGTGAGTCATTCCAGGACCCAGAAGAAGAGTCTCCAAAGGTATTAAGTGTTTCCCAGAGGTTACCAGCGCAATCAACAAGGTTATAACATGATACTGCTTGCTCCACAGTTCCTGTCTCTGTCCTGTCGCTGTTGCTTGTAGCAGACCAGGCGGCATTGTTATCCCCATCGTGGCCTTCCGGACTTCCATAAGCCGCTTGTATCCATTCTTGATAATCAAGCATCCGCTTATTAACATTAGAAAATCCTCTAGCAAAATCATACCAGTTATAATCTTCTGTACCGCTGACAGGAAGCGCATTATACTCACTTACTAATTCAGTATCAGGCCATGTTCCTGTACCTTCGCTTGCTAGATAAATATCAGCCCAAAAATTAGAAACCTTAACCATTCCAGTAGGGTCGCAATAAGGACGATAATTAAGTGTCCAAACTGAATTCGGAAGTATATTAACGTCTATATTTGCTGTATCGTTATATCTTTGTGATATATCTCTGATACGCCCATAGTGAAAGCCTCCAATTTTTCTTGAGTTGTTTTCATTATACCCATCTGGATAAGTTGAGTTAATTGATATAACAAAATCCGGCTCAGCATCAGCTGATGACTGCAAAGCATGTATATAATAGTTTTCGCCAAGCGTGAAACTTGCAAAGCTGCCATCATTATCGGCTGCAGTCAAAATAGTATCAGTCTCTTTTTTGAGATTCTGGCGATCTATTCTCAATGCTAAAGGCGGCACTGTAATTTCATCAGCTGCACTCTTTTCAATGTGTCCTTTGAAGTTGAAAAATGAAGGTGAATCAGCTCCTACGAAAGTTAGCATTGATCAATCACCTCTTGGACTTCTTCAATTGTGAAACCTAATCGAAATATTTTTCCATTGGGATTATCAACAAGTTTAAACTGCACTATCTTTTCTGTTCCCTCTTCTTCCTGAGTCATAACCTTGTACTCGGGGGCCGGGCCAGTACGTTCACTTTCTGCTGCAAGTTCTTTGTCGAACTTATACTTTTCAGCTGTATTAAGCAGTCCCTGGTATGCTCTTTTGACTTTTTCGGTGTAGCCAAAGTCGCTGACTATATTTTCATAATCTTGTCTTGAATTAAGTACTTTCGGAAATCCTCTCATATTATCTAACCTCCATTGCTAACGATCCATCTATCATTTTAAACTCGTATATATCGCCTGTCACATCATCAATTATATTGTTTTCTGGGTTTGAGCCTTCCGGGCCAGCTTTCACAAGCCCATATTCGACTTTTTGGATTGTCGCATCTATCACTGTATCAAACAACACTATAGTTGTTTCATCATTGACTCCATCATAATTTGCTGATTTTACGGCTGAATAAACTGAGCTTGCGTCTAAAGTCGCTTTAACTTTTCTGTTGGTAACAAAAACATCTAAGTAATCGCCAGGCACCGTAAAAGTATCAGCGCTTACATAAGTTGCCGTTAATGTGCTGTCAATCCATTCAGTCATATTTTCAGCAAGGTCAGATTTGATAGTCCCATCTTCATTAAGAGCAACTTCAAGGCGCTCCCAGAGAGTGTTTTTTGTTCCTCTCGAAACTCTTAAATCCTTAATATATGGATTATATTCATTCTGCAGCACCCACTCTGACCCATTCCAAAACTTCATTTTTGCATTTGTCCAACCTTCCGAAATGTCTAACCAGGGCATTCCCTGATAAGTATCAGTTGGAGCTGTTTTCCCTGCAAATTGAGTAACAATAGCTAAAAAGTTGCCATATAAAACTTGTTTAAGGCCGGGACCATTGGCATCAAGCCCGTCTTTATTTGTCGTTCTTATATCAAAATCTTGAGACATGTCATCACTCCTTTAATATCCTTCAATTAATATTTTTTCTGCGGTTCCTCCAACATCATTATTATTAATGTCTTTGATTACTACATCTACACTATCTATAGTTTTATTTTGAAAATCAGCATATTTCATTGTTGATCCATCCTGCATCAAGTAATAATTATACCCTCTAGGGATTTCATAAAACTCTATTCCATAATCACTATAATTAATTGTTGTTCCGCCCACTGGTACTGACAAATTATCAATTTCTAGCTCTAAGTCAGGAACATCAAAAAACTGTTTAATTTCATTGAGCTCAAATTCAGCAGTTTCTGTCTCCAGCTGAAAAGTAAATTTAAACTGGCAGTATCTAAATTTGTATTCTCCAGTCATGTATGTTTGCCAGTCCGACCATTCAACATTATCATCAGAAAATCTAACATATGTTTCAGTCTCATAAATAGCAGGTGGATTGTCTAAACTATTATTAGGGAAATCATCAAGTCCGCGATTAGGAAAACTCAATAAACTTAATCCTAAGTCTTGGAAAAACCAATCTTTTTTGAGTCTTATATCTGTACGGCCAACTCTGACTGTATCAATAATTTCTGTCATATATTCAGCACTAAAGTCATAATCAGGCAAACCGTCTGCAAAAGCAGGAATATCAGGCCAATCATCAAGATTATAGCCGGCTAAATCTTCTAAATTATACATGTGGAAAAACGCTATCTTGCCGTTAATGTTATCTATATTATCTAATGTTGCATTATCTATATGATCAAGTTCATTTCTTTCGATAATTATGTTAAGCTCCTGGCCGGTCCCGGAAACTTCAAAAATTGCAGAAGTAAAGCTGCTTGAATACTGCCTTACTCTATCAATTGTCTTAATCATATACATATGAGTACCGTCAATTTCATTTTCAGAAGTCCATCTGTCTCCAGTGAGTTTAGTTCCGAGAACTTCACCGTTGTCCCAGTCTGTTCCTTTTCTAATTTCATAACCTAATATGTCTGGTTCATCAACTTCAGACCATTTAAAAATAACTTTTGCTCCTTTTTGAGCTACTTGCAGAGTATTGGGCGCTGCAGGTTTATTATCTTTCCCAGAAATAACTATTGAGTTTGAAACCACTCCCGCACTTGTTATCCCTCTATATTTTGACACTGATCTAACTCTAATTTTATAATTGGAATTAACTTTAAGATTCTTAATTTCATAATCATCAGTTTCGGTTGTTCCAGCTATTTGATAATTTCCTCCATCTTCTGAATAATCAACAACTGCATGGTCAAATCTTTCATCGTCAGGAATATCAAATTCAACAACTAGATTAGAATTAAGATTTCCATCTATAGTTGTATATCCATATTCAGTAACAGATAAATTGTTAACTTCTTTTGGCGCTTCAAAAGGATTTTTAAATGTAGATGCATAATTTTCCTGCTGGACTAAACCATCGTCAGTATATATTGCTTCATTATATTCAATAGCAGTAATAGACATATTTTCTTCATTGTCTTCTGATATTTCTGTTATACGAAAAGGTTTGTCTACCCACCCAGGCCTTTCATGAGTAACTAATATTTTATCTCCTACTTCTGCTTCAATTGAGTTTATACCAGCACCAAAGCTAATTATTTGAGTGCATAACTTTGATTTTTTCTGATAATATCTTGCTTCTCTACCCGCTTGAGAAAATCTATTAACACCATTCAGGGTTATAGTTTTCATAGCTTCACCAGACACGCTGTTATCTATGAATCTAGCTCCAATAGTTTCAAAGTTTTCAGCTGGGTCCGTATATTCAACTACAACTTCTCTTAATCTTTCTTTCCTGGAAGAACCTCGCCTTCCAAAGCTTCCTTCGATAATATTATCTGTTTCTTCATCATCAGAAAATATAAAACTTTGAGTTGCTACATCTGGTTTATCAATCTTTAATTTTAATTTTCCATCGGACCAGATAAGAAATGCTCTAAAAGTAGAAAGCATCTCATTAAGAATATCCAATGCTGAACTTTTAGCATCAATAACAAAATCTAACTCAAAGCGCTTTTCCCCGTCCACATATTGATCAGCATATTCTGCAGCCTCTTTGAAAGTTTCTAAATCTATAAAAGCATCAGCGACACCAAAACCAAATCTCATTTTGCTTATAAAATCTAAAACACACCACGCGGGATTATTACTATATTTAGTAACCCAACTGCTGCCAGTCCAAACTCTTACATGCCTACCCTTGATTATTGCGGTCA
>Ga0247721_100321_pt1 | contig 16986 bp, 19 predicted proteins | sample MSEWel2017_08_16_FD_189089 | JGI IMG/M metagenome (GOLD analysis project Ga0247721, IMG submission 189089) | Subsurface sediment microbial communities from gas well in West Virginia, United States - MSEEL Well Study Marcellus 3H_2017_08_16 | ecosystem: Environmental > Terrestrial > Deep...
AACTAATTTTAGGCAGTTTCGTATCAGACTTCGAAAATACCAAAATTTATGAGAATTTAAAGGATTGTTTGCACAGCTTTATTTCATTCAGGGATGCTGCATGATAAAAAGTTGTAAAGTGGTGATGAAATATAAATTCTGTCAAATTTCAAACTGCCTTTATCTAAATCTATAAACTTCCAGAGTGGATAAATGCTGTGCACGGGACAGCCTGTTTTTTGATATATTTTTTGAGCTAATTTTTGCTTTTTTCTGTACTTTAAAACTGTCTCTCCGGCAGAGGTATCAGCCCAGGTTAAAATGTCGGTGACTGGCTTTCTATCTTGATCTAAAACCAGAAAACTGTGCCAGGTGCTGACCAGAGTAATTAACTCAATTTTATTTTTTTCTGCTGCAGTCAGGCTATTAATTAATTTAACAGCCGTTTTTATGATTAAATTGTAAAGCAGCTGGGCTGACTGTCTTTCCATATTTCCGATCGTTTGATCATAATTTTTACTTAAGTTTTTAATAATTCCCTTTGCTTGAGAATACAGAGTCACTTTAACAGCTGAAGTACTGAACTCCAGAGCCAGAATATACATTTTTAACCCCCTCAAAAATAAATATTAAACTCCAGAGTAAGCTGCAAAACCACCGTCAATTGGTATAATTGAACCATTTACAAAAGAAGATGCATCTGAGGCCAGCCAGATTACGGCTCCTATTAATTCTTCCGGGCTGCCGTAACGATTCATTGGAGTGTTATTTTTAATTTTTTTACCTCTTTCGGTTTCCTCTCCTGTTTCCTGATCAATCAATAAATATTTATTTTGAGTTGTTAATAAAAATCCAGGAGCAATTGCGTTGACTCTAATATTTTCAGAAAAATTATGATTTAAATCAACTGCCAGCCACTGGGTAAAATTGCTAACAGCAGCCTTAGCTGCCGAATAAGCTATCGTTTTAGTTAAGGGACTGATAGCCGCCATCGAAGAAATATTTATGATACTCCCTTTATCATTCGCAGCAATTTCTTTTCCAAAAACCTGGGAAGTCAAAACAGTACCTAAAAAATTAAGATTAAAAACCCACTTTATGGCATCCTGGGGTAAATCAAAAAAATCAACCTCTTCACTGGTAGTTGCTTCTTTTTTATTACCGCCTGCACCATTGATTAAGATATCCACTCTGCCAAACTTATCCAGAACTTCCTCCCTGGCTTTTTTTAGACTATCTTTATTTAAAACATCTGTTTTGACAGCTAAAGCCTCGCCGCCATTTTCTTTAATCGCATCTGCTACCTCTAAGGCATTATCCAGATTAATATCTAAAAGTGCTATTTTAGCCCCCTGATTAGCAAGTTCAATCGCAATTTTGCTGCATAAAATTCCACCGGCACCGGTTATTACAGCAACTTTATCCTTAATATCAAAAATATCCATTTTAGTCCTCCTCATTTTATCGCTAAATTAATCTGTCTATCTCCAACCAATCTTTTCTTATCCTGATTTCAATCTTATCCTAATTTCTGGCAAATTATTTTTATCCTAATACTGGGTAAATATTTATAGATCCTCTGATGTCCAGAGGCCGGTTGTCGGATTATCAATATAAAATACTTTCTCAGCATTGATTAAATAATTAAAACCATAATCAAACTGCGAAATAGGATAGCGGGCCAGTGCTTTATCCAGAGCTAAGTAACTGTGATTTACCCCCTCAACTTCTTCCCGACTCAACTTATCAGTCGCAAAAGTGACTTTAAACCTGCCCTCAGTTGAACCGTGGATTAAGTGGGCTGCTGCTGATAAATTATTTTTTAAATCAGCATTATTCTCGACTTCCTGCCTGATCTGCTCACTACCTCGATACCCATATTTTCTAATTAACTGATCTACTTCTTCGTATTCTCCAAATTCTTTTAGGCCCGGGGCAATTACAATTAATTCTCCTCCATCAGCAATCGCCAGTCTGGTCCGATAAATTGCCTTACAGCTTAACCAGGTAGATTTAAATTCTTTTTCGTCCATATAAACAACTACTTTTTCCAGGGGCTCCGGCACTTTAGTTATATTGTGTCTCTGACTTAATTTGACTGCCCACTCAAATATATCTTTATCTCGACCTATATAAAGACCCAGCAGATCAGTCGTTCCGGTCTCTTTATTCACTTCGGTAGAATTAACAGTTAAAATATAATCAACATCTACATTTTTTAAGAAATGATCTTCTGCATAATCATATAATTTTCTGACAGGAGTGTCCCCTCTGCCAAGTAAACGCTCTATACCATAAACAGCTCCCAGATAATGAGAGACATTTATCATTTCTGCACCACCACAGCCAACAAAAATATTTTTGTTGAAGTTTGACATCCCCACAACACCGTGTGGTAAAACCTGACCAACCGAAATTACAAGATCATATTCTCCATTAACCAGTCTTTTATTTAGCTTGACTTCAATTGACCTCTGCAGCTTCCCCTCCGAAACTTTTTCTACAAAGTTTTCAGGAATTTCTCCTATTTTCTGAATCTCTTTTTTGAAGTCATGAACCAGAAAATTATCAAGTGGAATCTCTTTACCAAACATATCTCTTATTTCCTGCTCTGTCATTGCCTTATGAGTTCCCAGAGCCGGCATAATGTCAACTTTATGGTCAGCTTTTAAAAGTTTATATAACTCCCTGGTTATTCTGCCCGAACCTGAGTGTTTCCGGGTATAATCAGGTGGTATAATGATTATATTTTTAATTTCAGAAGAAATTTGAACTGCATATTTTCTCAAAAGCTCTTTTTCTTCTGCAGTCGATATTTTTTGCGAAGCAGACTTTCTTTCTAAGGCAAAACTTTTATTATTAATCTTTAACACCTCCTGCTGAATTATCCTCTAACATTGCAATTAAATTTCTGGTGGCAGCAGCAGCCATTTTCTCCACTGCCTCTTTTGTGTTAGCACCCATATGAGGTGTCAGCAAAAAATTATCAAGTTTCAATAATTCATTATCACCCGGTGGTTCTTCCGAAAAAACATCACAGGCTGCTGCCTCAATCCCATTATTTTTTAGTGCTTTATATAATTCAGATTCTGCAATCAAATCCCCCCGGGAAGTATTGACTAAAATAGCTTCTCTTTTCATTAATGAAAGTTCTTTTCTGGCGATAAAATTTTTTGTTTCATTATTTAAGGGTAGATGCAGTGAGATAAAATCTGCTTCCTGCAGCAGCCTGTCTTTATCCAGCATCTGCAGCTTATATTTTTCAATAAATTTATTATCATCAAAATAAGGGTCATATACTTTAATAGACTTAAATATTCCTGCAGCTCTTTTTACCACTTCTCTGCCAATTTTTCCACAGCCAATTAGCCCTAAAGTCTTATCAGTCAATTCTAAACCTTTGATTCGCTTCCATTTCCCCTCTTTTACAGATATAACTGCCTGAGGAATATTGCGAGCAGCTGCAAACATCAGACCAAGAGCCAGCTCTGCTACAGATACATTATTTGTACCTGGAGTATTATCCAGTTTAATATTTTTCTTTTCTGCAGCTTCCAGATCAATATTATCCATTCCAACACCATATTTAGAAATTGCTTTTAATTTTGAAGCATTTTCAATTACCTTTCTGCTTATCGGATCAACACCGATTATAATTCCAACCACATCTTCTGCTAAATTGAGCATCTGTTTTTCAGTAAATGTCTTACCGGTATCATTAAAAATCGGCTGATAATCTCCAAGCAGCGGCATCATTTTATCTCTAATTTTGTAATATGATTTTGGAGTAATCAAAATTTTTTCTGACAACTTTATTCCTCCCTCAATAAATTAAAATTATCTCTCCTATTTGTTTTCTCTATTGAATAATTAATCCATCAGAAATCCACCATTGACATCAATTATTTCGCCAGTAATAAAACTGGCATTATCTGATAATAGGAAACTTACAGCACCTGCAACATCTTCCGGCTGCCCCAGTCTCTTAAGTGGTATCTCAGAAATTATTTTCTCTCTTTTTTCTGCTGACCACTCTGAACTCATATCTGTTTCTACTGCATGAGGGGCAACCCCATTAACTGTTACATTATAGGGAGCTAAATCTCTGGCAAATGTTTTAGTCATTCCATCAACTGCTGCTTTTGAGGGTCCATATCCCGGAGCAGAAGTTATGTCTCCCATTTTTGCAGCAATAGAAGAAACATTTACAATTCTTCCCTGCTTTTGTTCTTTAAATATTGGCTCTAAGTATTTGCAAAATAAAAATGTCCCTCTGCTGTTAACAGCAAAAACTTGATCCCAGTCTGAGATACTTATTTTTTCACCATCTCTTCTTTTAATAATCCCCGCATTATTTATTAGAGCATCAATCTGGCCGTATTCTTCCATAACTTCATTAACTACTCTTTCTACATCCTCTTCTTTAGCTACATTACAGTATTTAAATCTATAGTCTCCTTCAAAATCAGAACTCTTTTCTTCTAATTTTTGTCCCTCATCTTGATTAATGTCACAAACTACTGCTGTATAATTATTTTCAACCAATCGGTCAGCAATAGCTCTTCCAATCCCATTAACAGCACCCGTTACAATAGCAACTTTAGTTTCCATTTAAATCTCCTTTCCTAATTCCATGCAAATACTAGTTAAAAAGCAAATTTGGTAAAAATATTACTAATTGAGGAAAAAACACCAACAAAATTATTACTGAAAATAATGCTAATAAAAATGGATAGCTTTCTTTCATATATTCACCCACTGAACATTCCATCACAGAGCAGACTGAATACATAGCAACTCCAACCGGAGGGGTTAATAATCCCATAGCACTTGTTATAACCATCACTACTCCAAAATGTACAGGGTCAATTCCAATTTTGGTAATCACAGGTACCAGGATTGAAGTTAAAAGTAAAATTATAACTGTTGAATCAATGAACATTCCCAGAAAAAATAAAAATGTGAGAATTATTAAAAATATTATTTGAGGACTGTCACTAATATTTAATAAAAAATTTGTTAAAATAACAGGTATTCTGTCCCAGACAATTCCATAGCTAAATAGTGATGAGAGGGATATTAAAAAGATTATCATTCCTACATCACCAATTGTGTCCCTGACTGAATCAATAAATTTCTGCCAGCTTAATTCTTTATAAATAAAAACTCCAATTACAATTGCATATACTGCGGCAAATGATCCAGCTTCAGAAGGAGTCATTAAGCCAAATCTTAAACCAACAATTAAAATCACCGGAAACAAAAGAGCCCAGATACTTTTAATAAAAGTTGGTATAATCTCATCAATCGAGGCCATTTTTTCTCTTTCGGGTGCATAACCTTTTTTCCTGGAGGTGATAGTAACTGCAATCATTAAAAAAGTCATCATCATTAAGCCGGGCACTATTCCACCTGTAAAAAGTCTTCCAATTGATATTTCACCAATATTTCCATAGAGAACCAGGCCAATCCCCGGGGGAACTGCTATACATATCAGGGCTGAAAACCCTATAATTGCAGCTGAGTAACCTTTTTCATATCCCTTTTTTGTCATATCAGGTCCCAAAATTCTGGCCTGCATGGAAGAATCAGCAATTGCAGATCCGGATACTCCTCCCATTAAAGTACTTAAAACTACGGTAACCTGGGCCAGAGTTCCATATAGATGTCCTGCTAAAACTGAAGCTAAATCAAGTAATCTAGTCGTAATTCCTGTATTATTTAATAAATTTCCGGCTAACATAAACATAGGTATTGCCAGCAGGGTAAAACTCTGTGTTTCTGATAAAACTAATTGAACTGGCATTGTATAGGGCAGTGCCGGCTCCTGCATGAAAAAGAAAAACCCGGAAATTCCAATCGCAAAAGCAACGGGCATCCCCATTATTAAAAATAATGCAAAAATAATTATTACTTCCAGCATGTATTATCTTCCCCCTAAATTAATCGCTTAATTGATCTACCTTTTCTTTATTTTCCATTTTAAGAGATGCTGCCTCTTTTGACTTATAGACTTGATGCAGTTTAACAAGTGTAGAAATTAATAATAAAATTGAACCGACTGGAACACTGAGTGTTGCCCAGGCATAACTGAGCTGCGGTATTCCCTGAAATGTTCTAAACCTCGTATTATAGGTTTGAATAAATCCAAATCTAATGAGATAGCCCAGGAAAACAACAATAATTAAGTAATTTGCTACAGTAATATAGTACTGAACTTTTTTTGGTAGTTTTAAAACAATATATTTAACACTTAAATGTCTATCCTGTCGCATCGCGACATCCGCACTAAAAAATGCTGTCCAGGCAAAAAGAAAAGCAGAAATATCAATTGCCCAATTTAAAGGGTGTCTCCTACAGCTCTACCAACAGCAGATAGAAATACAATTACCATAATCAAAACTAAAAATATACCTGAAATTATTTTTTCAATCTGGCAGATTTTATGATAAATACTTTTAGCAGTCTCCAACTCTAAACCTCCTTAAGAACCCCGGCCAGATTTGACCGGGGCTGACATTATTTATTGTTACTTTATTGCTTCCATTTCTTTATAAATTTGTTCTCTCTCATCCATCAGATCTAATTCTTCATAGGCCTGCATTCCAGCTTCTTTAAATGCTTCCAGATCAACATCTTCAATAATAGTCATTCCATTTTCCTGCACAGTTTTCTTTATTTCTTCAGTCTGTTCGGCTAATTTGCGAGAAGTTTCCAGTCCAGCTCTATTAGACTCTTCTACTAAAACTTCCTGATAAGCTTCGGGTAGGCTTTCAAACCACTGATTACTAACCACCTGAAAGTTAACTAATAAAAAGTGTCTGGTTTCATTTACATAATCTAAAACTTCAAATAAGTTTCCTGCAGGAATATTACTATAAACCAATTCTGCTCCATCAACTGATCCCTGCTGAAGCCCAGTATAAATATCACCAAAGTTCATTGCTGTCGGCACAGCTCCTAAAGCTTTAACTGACTGATGCCAGATAGGTGCAGGCGGAGTTCGTATTCTTAGTCCATTCAGATCTTCAGGAGTTCTGACAGGTTTATTTGTCATAAAATGCCTAAATCCCTGGACCCAGGAAAAGGAAAGAATTTTGATGCCGTATTCTTCTGCCAGTTCTTTTTCCCATTTTTGCATTGTCGGTGTCTGACGTAATTTTTCAACATCCTCGATTGAATCAACAAAATAAGGAGCGTTAACAACTGCAAGACCAGGTACATAACTGCCTAATCTTGCTGCATCAGTATTCCAGGCTATTGGTACTCCTGATCTCAGCTGTTCTAAAACATCTTCCTCAACTCCCAACTGAGAGCTGGGGAAAACTTCAATCTGTAAATCTCCATCAGTTCTATTTTCTACTCTTTCTGCCATTTTCACAAAGCCTTCGTGAAAGGGATGGCTTTCATTTAGAACATGGCCATATCTTAAGGTATACTCCTGGGCTGAAACTGAAGCTGTAAGAACAAAAAGTAGTGATACCAATACTATTAAACTAAAAATTTTTTTCATGATTAAAAAACCTCCTTATTATTTTGCTGTTTCAAGATCCAATGTGTACTTTTAGAACAAAAAAATAGACCGGGAAAAATAAATTTCCCGGCCCACGGCCCCAGGTTAGTTTCTTATTTGACTTTTTTAATTTGAATTATAAAATTTTCTTTTTGCCCTTTTACTAGAACCCTTTGATGTTTAAAAAGTTTATATATTTTATCTCCAGGTTGAAACTTCACTAAATCTGTCAGCTCTTCTTTATAATTTTTACTCAAAAGAGATCCCTCCCGGGAACCACTAAGACTGATTAAATTAACTGTTTCAATATTCTGATTTTTGGAATAAAAAGTGTATCTTGAAAATTTACACACTTCAACGAATGTGATATAATTATTTAGTATTAACTTTAACAGAACAGCGCCAACTGAAATCTGTTACCCTTTTTTATTTAATATACTGTCAATTTTTAATCCCTCCTTTTTCCGCAAAAGAGCAGGGGATAACTCTGTCCATTTATTATTTCCGGACTTTAGTTTATAATTATCACATTTCAAGTTTATTATAGTTCTAATTTAGAACAATGTCAAGTCCTTTTTATAAGTTTTTTGTTAATTTTAATTATTCGACAAAATTGGAGGAATTTTTTATGACTTTCGGTGAAAACCTTAAAAAAGCTCGCAAAAATAAAGGTTTTACACAAAAAGATCTGGCCGAAATTGTTGGAGTTAAACGTTCAACCATTGCCGGCTATGAAAGTAAAAACCAGGAGCCATCCTACGAAGTACTGAAAAAAATTGCTAAAGCATTAGACTGCAGTATTGATACCTTACTTGCAGTTGATTATAATAACTATAAAATAAGTGAAAATAATATTACAAAAGAAATAATACATAATAATGAACTTAAATTATTATTTAATGAAGTACGAGAAATGTCCAATGATAATATTAAGTTCTATAGAAATTTGATTAAATTTATTGAATCTGAAAAAAGCGAGTGATTTTGATTGGAAATAAAAAACCTGTCAGCTGCAACCAAAATAGCCAACAGGAGTTCTTAATTATCTATTGTTTTTAGATATAATTAAACACAAACAGAGTAACTTAAGGTATCCATCATCAGCCTCAACTCTAGAAAAAACAATTGTAAATTTCTTAAGCTGTATATTTTTTATTAAATCAACTATTGTTCGAGTGCCAGTTACATTTTCTCTATTTGGATACGTAAAAAAGAATACTTCATCCGCAATGTCTAAAATAGAAAAAGCTCCCCAATCATTTATACCAGTTCTAGAATCAATAAGGACAATATCAATATCTAATCTTTTTTGTAATTTTCCTAATAGAACAGTTAAATAATCTCTCCGGGAAAGAAATTTAGGCTTTAATTGAGTTAATTTATAAATATACTCTGCAGACATTATTCCAGCAGGAATAGTATATAAATTACCTGCAAGCGTTTCTTCTACCTGGATATTACTAACAATATCATCAATATCTATTTCTTTTTCTTCTCCGGCAAATTCCTGTTCATAAAGATAATCAACAATCCCTTTATCTAGTTCAATTTTATTAGAGAAAATATCATATAAACTTGGAGCTTCAATGTCTAAATCCAGCATTAATACATTTTTGCCTTTTTTAGCTAAAAGATAGGCAGTTTGAACTAAAGCTGAGACTGTTACATCTGGATTGGCTTGGCTGCAATCCTCATGACAGAAGGCATGACGCCAATCACATGCTATCTGATCGTTTGCTTCTTTTGACCTTCTCTTTATATAATTATTTATTCTTTTTCTTTTACCTGCTTTCTTTTTAGTAATACAAATGTTATAATATAGTTGAGGTGATAAACTATGAAAACTATAAAATTAAGAAAAGTTGGTAACAGCTATGGCTTTACTATTCCTAAAGAGCTTAAAGAAAAATATAATCTTAAAGAAGGGGAAGAACTTCATATCATTGAAAATGAAGATGGTTTTACAGTAACCCCTTTTAATCCAGAATTTGAAGAATGGGCTAAAGCTTTTGATAAGACTAACCAAAAATATAAAAATACTCTTAAGGAATTAGCTAAATGAATGACATTAAATTTATACCTAAAGACATAATTCTTTTTTTCCATGAACAACTTGTTAAAATTTATGGTGGTAGTTTTGGTATTAGAGATGAAAATTTATTAGATTCAGCTCTTGAACAGCCTAAAGCAACTTATCAGGGTGAATATTTGCATGATTCACTGCTAAAAATGGCAGCAGCTGATGGCTATCATCTCTGTAATAACCATCCATTTATTGATGGAAATAAACGAATTGCTTTTGTAGCTATGGATACTTTTTTACAAAAAAATGGTCTGGAAATTACAGCTTCTGAAAAAGAAGCCTATAAAATGATGATTCAGGTAGCTTCTGGCCAGTTATCGAAAAAAGAACTAACGTTATGGCTTGAAAATAATACAAATTCAATAAAATGATAAACCTTCTGAGTTCATTAATCAGGAGGTTTTTTGTTTCGCAATCTACTAATCGGCAAATGTCAGATAACTCAATTATATAAGAAGCCTTTTAAACCCATCAACTCTCCTTACCCAGGCAGCACTTCTTATATTTCTTACCACTACCACAGGGGCAGGGATCATTTCTGCCTACTTTTTCATCTTTAACAACTGTCTGTTCACCGACTGAACCATCCCTCTCATTTTTCGGCAGCGGCTGCAGATGTTTTCTCTCTTCCTCAAACAATTCCTCAGGAGTATGACCTTTGAGAATCCACATTCTGGTATTGTTGTGCAGCTCATTCAGCTGTCTCACAAATTCCTGGGTCTGCTTCTCATTTTTAAACTCATACTCACTGGCAAAATCCTGCAGCATCGACATAGTACTAAAATCATTTTTTATATCCAGCTTCATAGTCCAGAGAATATCTTCAGCCCTATCTTCTGGAATTGAAAAATCATTGATTAACATTTTTTTGAATTTACGCTGCACAGAATTCAACTTTTCCTCTTCATTGCTGCCGGCATAAAAGATATCCTTTTTTCGAGGTAAATAATAATCTACATTCTGCCTCATCTCGATTTCATCAATTATTTCTTCGGGACTAATAACTCCTGGATCAAGATAATAATAACTGTAACGTTCAATTCTATCAGTTGAAAGATATGCTTCATCTACTAGCTTTCGCAAATAAAGATAATTTACATCTTTTTTAGAGTTATCATAATATTTCTCATAAAAATCATAAATTTCACTTACGCTTAAGGTACCATAATAAACCAGTAAACCGCTGACAAAAGTTATGATCTCTTTATTTTTCTTCAGCTGTTCTTTAAACTCAGAGTCAGTTATAATTTCTTCAATTTGGGGGACTAAATCAGCCGGTATTCTGACAGTAGTTTCCTCTTCATTATCGTTTAGGTCAAGAATACCCCTGTAGTAAAAATTATTTAAAGCCTGTGGTAAAACTTCTTTAAAAGTTACTTTTACTCTCTTCACTGTTTTCTGTTTTTCAATTACCATCTCTAAAAAATCAATATTTCTGGGAAGCTGATACTTAAGCCAGTCTTTAAGCTGAGCTTTAATTCTTTCAGCAAGAGCCTCTATTAATTCAGCCTTGTTTAACTGACTGATTCCTCCAAACTGCCAGTACTGTCTAATTTCAGTTAGTTCCTTTTTAGTTAGAGTCGATAAATAATCTTCTAAATTCTGCTGCGGCATAATTTAACCTCCTAATAAGCCAATGATCTTATATTTTAAGTTTCTTAATGTATTCCTTATTAATCATAATTATAGCATAATACTTAGATGTTCTCCAACAGCAATGTTTTTGGCTGCAAAATAAAAATTGCAGATGTAGTAGACAAAATATTTATTTGGAGGCAAAACGAAGAGTTAAAGTTCTTAAGAAAAATGGATTATTATAAACTCTATCCATAAATTACTGCACTTTCAGAATAAATATAAAAGAAAAATATTAGCTAGGTAATTATTTAAAGCCCTCATTAGAGGGCTTTTTTGTTTATACAATCAATTTTAGTTTAAATATTTGCTGTTACAAGCTTTGTTATTAAATAAAAAAAGAGCAGCCTCCGCCAAAAGATGAGAACTGCTCTTGCTATTTCTTCCTTAATATTTACTATTTAGAAATAATTACAAAGTACCCTTAAAATTTTTTCCAGCAAATGCTATAATATCTAATATAAAATTTCTGGAAGAAAACTATAGATAACGGGAAGGAGGCATATATTTTTTGTTCTGAATTGTAACAAAATTCTTAATATACAGAAAGGATGAGTTAAATGGGTTATAACAAAATACAGGATAACTTCTGGATTGATGAAAAAGTAAGAAGCTGGAATTTTAAAACACGGATGATCGCTCTCTATCTTTTAAGTAATCAGCACAGTTTTTCCGAGGGATTGTATCGCCTTCCCTTAAGCTACATAGCTGAAGATATGGAACTGGAGAAAGGGGAAATACTGAAGACTATTGAAAAGCTAAGCAGTGACAGGTTTATTAAATATGACAGAGATAATTCGATTATATTGATCATCAATGCTTTAAAGTATCAACCATTACAGAATATCAACCACTGTAAGGCTGCCTTAAACAAGTTAAAACAGCTGCCGGCCTCACCGTTATTTAATGATTTTATCACCCAGGCTAAAAAGTATAATAGCAAATTCTATAAGTTCCTGGAAAAAGAAAGTCCAGAACTTAAATTTCTAAAAGAGGCCTTTACAGTTAACAAAAGTAAGGGGCTTACTTCAAAACTGCAGGATGACCTTAACTCAGATAAAAAAGATAGCCTGTCAGCAGAATGTTCTGACTCTCCTGCTCTATCTCAGGCTCTAACTCCAGTTCAAGCTCAAACTCAGGCACAATCTAAAACTAATGTTGAGCAGCAGGAAGTTAGCTTTCTCAATCAGGAATCCCAAAATAGTAATTTAAATTCTGTCGAAGAACTCTGCCGCTATTTAATTGAACTGATAGAAAATAATAATCCAAGAGCCTCAGTGCCCAAAAAAGATTCCTCTGACCCGCTTTTTAAAAAATGGGCTCAGGAAATAGAAAGACTTCACCGCCTGGGACCGGTAGGAGCAAAAGCAAAGGAAAACAAGGCTTACAGCCTGCAGGAAATAAGGGATATAATCACTTTCAGTCAGCAGGATCAGTTCTGGAAAAGCAATATCTTAAATGCTAAAAAGTTAAGAAAACAGGTAATCAAGCTGGAAAATAAAATGAAAAGTGCTGGCTTTAACTACAGTCAAAAAACAAATAAGCTAAAAAAGCTATATTTAGCTGCCAGGGAGGAGGAAAAAGAAGATGCAGAAAAGTGAATGCATTAAAATTCTAAGCTACTTAAATAACTGCTACAATAACCGCTTTAAGTTTCCCAAACCCAATGATGATCCCGGCACCCAGATGATGATCGAGGTCTGGTATGACCTGCTAAAGTATTATAAGTATCAGCTGGTGGCGGCTGCAGTAAAGAAATTGATAATTAATCAGGCTCAGTGGCCGCCTACTCCGGGTGAGATTGTCAAGGAAATAGAAAATCTAAAAACTCCTGAATCAGCAAAAATTTCCGGTGGAGAAGCCTGGTATCTGGCTTTAAAAGCCGTGCGCAAATACGGCTACTATAATTCTCGTCAGGGAATGGAATCTCTGCCGCCTGCTGTTAGAGAAGCGGTTCGCAATTTTGGAGGTTTTGCTGCCCTCTGCCGCAGTCAGGAGACAAGTTATGTTAAAAACCAGTTTATCAAAATCTATCAGGAAATTAATTTAAAAAATCAGGAGACCGCCTATCTGCCCAGACCCTTTAAGGAAAAGCTGCTTTTAATCTCAGAAGAAAATGAGGTGCAGTAAATGAATGCAGAAAAATATACAGAAGAAGAATTATACAAACTGCTGTGGAAAAAGGCTGAAAAAATAGAAAAGGTTCCGGGGGCAAGAGAAATCAACAGTGATCCCTTTCTGCCTGATTACGAAGTTTTTACTGCCTGTTTTGGTAATTTTAGAAAATCAAAAAGGCTGCGAGAACTGGTAGAAAAATTTACCGATCTGAGCAGAAAAAATCGCTGTTTTTGCAATGACTGTCCCAGAGATGAAAACAAATGTAAAAGGGATGTGCGAGATTGTAAGGCAAAATTAACTAACAATGAATTAAGACTTTATTTTATCATTTTTGATAAAATAATTTGCTAATCACTCCTGCAGTCCCTGTTTATTCAGGGGCTGCCCTTAACTTAAATCTTTTTTTCTTTTTTAAGTCTTCTCAATTCAGCTGATTCGACATTGGTTAAAATAATTAGGGTGTCTATTGATTCTTTAAGACCTCTGATCAGTGTTTCAAAGCGCAACAGCAGATAAATAGATAAAACCATCGGAAATCCATAAGAACTGATTAAGTTGAATAATTGTTCCATAAAAACCCCCTTCCTGAACTAATGTTTGTGTTAATGATATCACTTTAGTTCAAAAAGAGGAAGGATGGTTTGTAAGTATTTTATTTTGAAAAGATGTTCAGCCAATAATTAAAGTGGTGTAAACCAGTAAAATGACATAAATAATTTTATTTACATTATATGATACACAGCACTCTAAGAAATTAATGGTGCCTGAAATGTTGTTTTAAGCATCTAAGTATAAGCACGCTCGCTGCTCCAAAACTCAATTTATAAATTAAACTAATACTTAACTTAATTAATTAAGAAAGATCAAGAAAATTTCTTATTTTTAAAATCAATCTTTTTAACATTATCTCTCCTCGGCTGATAGGTATCTACCAGATCAACCAGAGCTGAAACAATCTCAGGTCCAGAAGCTTTTACTGCCAGTTTTTCTAGCCTGGCAAGATGCTGATCTAAAAATTCCTGATCAACAGATCCCAGATTATTAATGAAAATCCGCTCGTGTTTTGTAGCAATATTATCTTCTGTATCACATAAAAGTTCTTCGTAAAGCTTTTCTCCAGGGCGGAGTCCGATTACATCAATATCAATATCTTCATAAGGAGTTAAACCAGAGAGTGAAATTAGGTCTTCGGCCAGCTCCATAATCTTAACTGGCTCTCCCATATCAAGGACAAAGACTTCTCCTCCCTGACCTAAAGCACCTGCCTGAATTACAAGCTGTGAAGCCTCAGGAATAGTCATAAAGTAGCGGGTTATGTCCTTATGAGTAACTGTCAGCGGACCCCCATTGGCAATCTGCTTTTTAAATAAAGGAATTACACTTCCCTGACTTCCCAAAACATTACCAAAGCGGACTGCCATAAACCTGGTTTGAGACTTCTTATTAATAGTCTGCACAACCATCTCAGCAGCTCTTTTGGAGGCTCCCATTACATTAGTAGGATTAACTGCTTTATCTGTTGAGATCAGAACAAAACGGTCAATTTCAAACTCAGCAGCAGTTTCAGCTAAGTTTCTGGTCCCCAAGATATTATTCTTAACCGCCTCTTCCGGACTGGTCTCCATTAAGGGCACATGTTTGTGGGCTGCAGCATGGAAAACCACATCTGGAGAATATTCCCTGAAAACCTTCTGCAGCTTATTTTTATCTCTAATGCTGCCGATGATAGAGAATAAATCTAAATCCGGATATTTATTTTTTAAATCTCTTTCTAAAAAGTAAGTGGTGTTTTCATTGATATCTAAAATTATAATCTTTTGAGGGTTAAACTTCGCCACCTGGCGGCAGATTTCTGAACCAATTGAACCACTACCACCACTGACTAAAATAGTTTTTTCTTCCAGGTAAGCAGAGATTTCATTAGTAATTAAATCAACCTGGTCCCGGCGCAAAAGGTCTTCTACCTTTACCTCACGAATCTGGTTTAGAGAAACATCGCCTTTTAAAATCTCATAAACCCCAGGTACAATCTTCACCTTTACATCTTTTTTATTACTCAGTTCATAAAATCTTTTGATTGTTCTACCCTCAGCGGAAGGAACTGCAATGATCACTTCATCTACAGAATATTCTTCAATCAGCTGCGGTATTTTCTCACTCTTACCCAAAACCTTATTCCCGTGAATCTCCAGGGACTGCTTGTTAGGATCATCATCTACCAGGCCAATTATTTTTTTGCCGATTTCAGGGTGTTTCTGAATCTCTCTTGTAATCATCTCCGCAGCATCACCTGCACCAATAATCAAAACTCTACTCTTTAATTTTTTATTTTGATTGCGGTTTAAATAATCCTTTAATAATCTTAAGCCAAAACGCATTCCACCCAGCAAAAAGATATCTGACATTAAATTAATGGCAATAATACTGCGGGGAAAACCGACTCTAAAAAAGTAAATATAGATCACAAATAAGGTATTGATTGCTATAGTTACTTTAAAGATAGAATAAAGCTCTGACATGCTGGCATACTGCCACATCTTATTATAGAGTGACGAAAAATATAGTACAAAAAATGAGATAACTGTTATCGCCAGTAGATACTCAATCCTAAAATACCTCATCCAGGCTTCATCAAAGCGGAGGATGAAAGAAGATAGTACTGCCAGATTAACTAAAATAAGGTCAATAATAATTAAACGCGGCTTTTTGTATAATTTTAATAAAAATTCAATCATGTTAAACTCAACTCCCGATAAGATAAATTTCTCCCTGCTAATTGCTAATTATATTATAATGTACTTTCTACTTTAATTCAATCGATTCGACAAAGTTAGCTAGAAAACTAATTTATCACAGCTTATCCGCGTCATCTCAAAATATGTTGCATAAAAAAATCCCCTTTATGATAAACAGATTTTTTTTATTTAATCTGTCTACCATAAGGGAATCATATCATAAATTCGAATATATCTGGTGAGAATCCTAATTCTATATTATTAACCTCTTATATTTAATTTTTTTCATTTTTCATTACATAAATATCCTTAGAATTTCTGGCCACCTCATTATTAAGATAATTGTAGACACTTTTAATCTCATTAATATCCATTTTTAAAGCGGTCTGGCCCAGAGTTAAACGAATAGTTTGATCATAAATCATATCAAGTCGGTCATCCACCTTGTCAAATCGGTCATCCACCTTATTAAATCGGTCATCCACCTTATCAAATCGGTCATCCACCTTATCAAGTCGGTCATCCACCTTGTCAAATCGGTCATCCACCTTGTCAAATCGGTCACCCACCTTGTCAAATCGGTCATCCACCTTGTCAAATCGGTCATCCACCTTATTAAATCGGTCATCCACCTTATTAAATCGGTCACCCACCTTGTCAAATCGGTCATCCACCTTATTAAATCGGTCATCTACCTTGTCAAGTCGGTCATCTACCTTGTCAAGTCGGTCATCTACCTCGTTAAATCTTTCATCCAACCTGTCAATTCTATGATCAAGATGATTAAACTTATCGTTAAACTTATCATCCAATTGATCAATACGATTTAGAATCCTATCTAAAATTTCAGATTCGGGCATTTTTTCTACCCTCCTATCTTCGTATTCTCCATATATCATATTATATCTTAAAATTATGGTGAT